>Ga0208123_100009_pt1 | contig 283618 bp, 261 predicted proteins | sample LakWasMe92_HOW11_2_FD_183914 | JGI IMG/M metagenome (GOLD analysis project Ga0208123, IMG submission 183914) | Freshwater sediment methanotrophic microbial communities from Lake Washington under simulated oxygen tension - Sediment Metagenome... | ecosystem: Environmental > Aquatic > Freshwater... | reverse complement strand
GCATACAATACCGGTGCAGATACTGGCGTATCATGCGGCCTTATTAAAAGGCACCGATGTTGATAAACCACGTAATCTGGCTAAATCAGTTACTGTTGAATAAGAGCAAGTGGCCACTGCTGTAGTATTTTGTAATGTGCGCCTTGGTCAGTTAACTTCGATTCCACCAGTACAAAACAGTCTATTGGCCATTCAATTGCTGCGAAATCTTGCGTTGGTAGTGTATGTTCGACGTTGCGCAGCAGCGTGACGTGCGGGCTAAATTTACTGTCTGCATAGATAACGCCCTCGGCGGCCAGTTGTGTTTTCAATGCCGAGACTAGTTCATCCAGTATCGGTGCATGGTTTTTCAATGTGGCGTAGGCAATGCGGTTATGTTTCCAGAACGCGATTTTTTCCAGTGCTAGTGTGAATGGCGGCGCTGTAACCTTGCTGGCTGTTGCCAGCAATTTAGGCAGATCAGAGCGTCTGATATTGCCGATAAATTGCAGAGTCAGATGCAGGGTTTCGCGGCGCATGACGCGAGCTTTGCATTGCGGCTGGAGTTGTTTTGCAATAGCGTGTAATTGCTGCTGAATAGCCGGGCTTGGCCAGAGTGCAAAAAATACACGCATTTCGTCTGCGTTGCGTCTGACATTCACCTTTGACTCGATTGTTGCAGACTGTTCAGTAAGGTTTTTCACCAACTATATTTCCAGCAGGTGTGTAATGGCAGACCCACACTTGTTCACGGCTGTCGTCGCACATGGCGAATCCACAGCCTACTTTTGTAGTTTCACGCCATACGACTTGTGTGTAATGCCCACACTTTGCGGCAGGCGCACAGGTATTGCTGGCATAGTCATAATCGACTTTTTCCTTGCCCCAGCTGGAAATGACTTCAGCAGGCGTAACTTTGCGTACTTCCCTTCGGCCATCAGACCAGATCAGCGGGCTAGCCCAATACAGATTTTCACCATAGCGCCCTTTTGTATCGCTATGCTGCAACTCGCAGGCATGTGTCTTTTTCAAGTGATCTGCCCAGTGCTGTGCGGATTTGGCCAGTTCTGACGAATAGCCGAGTGGTTCTGTAACACCAGCATCGGCACGGATCTTGTTATGCTCAGCAACAACTGCTTGCGTATCGATGTGTTCAGCGGCATAGGCTTGAGAAATCAGGATACAAAAAAACCAGCAGAAAATATTGGCTTGTAGTTTCATGCTTCAGCAAGGACATTCAGACATAAATCATGGATCATGATTTCCTCATCGGCAGGGATAATTACAATCGGTTTGCTATTGCTCTGCTCTATGCGGGCAGTGTGAGCTGCATTTGCGGCATCATCCAGTGTGAAACCCAGAAAACCGAGTGGATCACAGATTTTCTGCCGGACTTGCGCGGAATGCTCGCCAATGCCGGCGGTAAATACCAGCGCGTCAACTCCGCCTGTTTTTGCAGCCAAGGCGCCGATAGCAGCGCGTACCTGCCGGCAGAAGTATTCAACGGCAAAGCGGGCATGTTCATTTTGGCTTGTCAGCAAGTCCTGCATTTCTGCGCTTTCACCGTTAGACAACGCCAGCAGCCCCATTTTGTGAAATACCATGTCGCCAAGCTGTTCCGGGCTGTAACGCTTCGCCAGCTCTAGCATCACGCCAGGGTCCAGGTCACCGCTGCGCGTGCCCATGGTAATTCCGCCGGCCGGGGTGTAACCCATGGTGGTATCTACCGATTGCAGGTTTTCAATTAGGCATAAACTGGCGCCGCTGCCCAGGTGTGCCACAATCACTTTTTTATAGGCGGTTGCACCAATAATTCCGGGTAGCACTTGGGCAACATAGGCATAGTTAAGGCCATGAAAGCCAAAGCGGTGCAGACCCAGTTTATCAGGTATCGGCAGGCGTTTTGATAGCTCCGGCATGCTGCTATGAAAAGCGGTATCAAAACAGGCGATCTGCGGCACGTTAAATAGCTGGCGGCATAAATCCAGGCCGAGTAAATTACTAGGCAGATGCAATGGTGCCAGATGGATCAGGCTATTTAGACGTTCGCGTTCGCTGTCATCAATGATTCTGGCGGTACTGGCAATGTCACCGCCGTGCACAAAGCGGTGCCCAACCACGGTCGGTTTGTCTGACCCCAAGTCATGGAGGAGATTATTGAAAGCCTTGTGCAGGCTATGCGTTTTATCATCGCTGATGTGTTCATAACGAAAGTTGCGCCTGCTGCCATTAGCCAGAAACAGGCTGGCTTTCAAGCTGGATGAGCCGCAGTTAATGGTGAGTATGCTCAAGTTGGCCATGTCCAGGCATCGGCTTCCGGCAGGTCAACGCCATATTCGTAGGCGTACTGGCAGCACTCGATCTGCTTGTTGCGCATTTGTTCTTTCACATGCGCCCCTGCCACGTGCAGGGCGGGTATGTGGTCAATCACGCTCATTACCAAACTGTAGCGGTCAATTTCGTTCTGGATCGCCAGCTCCAGTGGCGTGTTGATGCTGCCTTTTTCCTTGTAGCCGCGCACATGCAGATTAGCGTGGTTGGTGCGGCGATAAGTCATGCGGTGAATTAACCATGGGTAACCGTGAAAGTTGAAAATAATTGGCTTATCAATGGTAAATAGACTGTCAAAATCATCGTCTGATAAGCCGTGCGGATGTACACACGACGGTGTCAGTTTGTATAGATCAACTACGTTAATAAAGCGTACTTTAAGTTCGGGGAAATATTCGCGCAGTAATACCACCGCTGCCAGTGCCTCTTTAGTCGGTATGTCACCGGCGCATGCCATGACGATGTCGGGTTCAGCATTCCCATCGTTGCTTGCCCACTCCCAAATGCCCAGACCTTTGGTGCAGTGGATAATAGCGGCATCCATGTCCAGGTATTGCAGATGTTTTTGCTTGTCAGCCACAATGACATTGATGTAATCGGTGCTTTTCAGGCAGTGATTCGCTACCGATAACAGGCAGTTTACATCTGGTGGCAGATAAATACGCGTAACGTCCGGACTCTTGTTGACGACCACATCCAGGAATCCCGGATCTTGATGCGTAAAGCCATTATGGTCTTGCCGCCATACGGTAGAAGTAATTAACAGGTTGAGTGAGGAAACTGGTGCGCGCCATGGCACAGCTTTGCTCATTGCCAGCCATTTGGCATGCTGGTTGAACATGGAGTCAATTACATGCACAAAAGCTTCATAGGTGGAGAAAAAGCCATGGCGACCAGTCAGCAGGTAACCTTCCAGCCAGCCTTCCAGCGTGTGTTCCGACAGCATTTCCATGACGCGGCCATCTGGCGCAAGTTCGCCGCCGTCAGCATCTTCAGGCAGATATTCGGCGAGCCAGGTTTTTTTGCTCACTATATACACACTATCCAGCTTGTTGGAGGTGTTCTCATCCGGGCCAAATACACGGAAATTATCCATGTTGTCTTGCATGATGTCGCGCAGAAACTCGCCCAGCGCATGTGTATTGCCTGCGCTGATTTTGCCCGGTGCCGGTAATTTGGCTGCGTAGTTGCGGTAGTCCGGCATGCGTAGCTCCTTGCGTACCAGACCGCCATTGGCTTTGGGGTTGGCACTCATGCGGCGTGTGCCTGTTGGTGCCAGCGCTTTCAGTTCGGCTATCAGTTTGCCGTTGGCATCGAACAATTGTTCCGGTTTGTAGCTGCGTAGCCATGCTTCCAGTTGCGCCAGATGTTGCGGATTGCCGCATATATTGCCGAGCGGTACCTGATGTGCGCGCCAGAACCCTTCCACTTTGTGACCATCAACCTCTTTGGGTCCGGTCCAGCCTTTGGGTGAACGTAATATGATCATCGGCCAGCGTGGGCGTGTTGCTTTGCCACTGCTGCGCGCCTCTTGCTGCAAGCGCCTGATTTCCGTTACGCATTGCTCCATGGTTTCTGCCATTTTGGCGTGCATCTGCATCGGGTCGCTGCCTTCTACAAAGTGCGGTGTCCAGCCATAGCCTTTAAACAGGTTTTCCAGCTCTTCATGCGAAATACGTGACAGGAACGTTGGGTTGTTGATCTTGTAGCCGTTAAGGTGCAGCACCGGCAATACAGCGCCATCACGTATCGGGTTTAAAAACTTGTTGGAATGCCATGAGGTGGCCAAGGGGCCGGTTTCCGATTCACCATCGCCCACCATGACTGTAACCAGTAGATCCGGGTTGTCGTAAGCGGCGCCAAACGCATGCGATACGCTATAGCCCAACTCGCCGCCTTCATGGATAGAGCCTGGCATCTCCGGTGTGCAGTGGCTGCCGATGCCGCCCGGAAACGAAAATTCCTTGAAAAAATTGCGCATGCCGGCTTCGTCTTCGCCCTTGTTTGGGTAAACCTCGCTGTAAGTGCCTTCCAGATAGATAGGCGCCAGCATGCCGGGCGCGCCATGGCCGGGGCCAGCTAGAAAAATGGCATCAAGGTCATACTTGCTGATGAGGCGATTCAGGTGAACATAAGTAAATGCAAGGCCGGGGCTCGCGCCCCAGTGACCTAGCAGGCGGCTTTTGATGTGTTCTTGCTGTAGCGGCTGTTTTAAGAGCGGATTGTCACGCAGATAGATCATCCCCGCAGCGAGGTAGCAGCAGGCGCGCCAGTAGGCGTTGATATTTTCGAGTTCCTGCTGGGTCAGTTTACTTGCTGCTGCATTTGCCATGACTATCTCCAGATTGCTTTTTTCACAGTATTCCGTGATGACATAACTACACTTAATGTTACATCAGCTGTTACATCAGCATTTATTTATAGAAGTGCCCTAGCTATATTTGCTTGGCTGTTTCAGTAGCACCGGGCTAATCTCTACGCTGCCGGTAGCGTGTCCCAGCAAAATCTGCTGATCCTGAATCGTGCCGCTGATCGTCATGCCGCGCGAGGCAATGTCGGTAATCTGCTGCGTGTCCGGCAGGTTAATTACCGTCAGGTTATTCAGCTTTAACAGCGCCTTGCTGTTGTTGTCCCACCACATATCGGCAACACGTCCGCCGTATAGTACAACTACGACTTGTGCCGCACGGCCACAGGCTTTGCGCACCTCACGTTCATCCGGCAAGCCTACATCTATCCATAATTCAATTGCGCCGGTAAGGTCTTTTTGCCATAAGTCCGGCTCTTCATCATCGCTTAGGCCCTTGCCAAAAGTAAGTGCCTCATTGGCGTAGAGCATAAACGCAATCAGGCGCACCATCAGGCGCTCATCCGTTTCAGACGGGTGCCGAGCCAAGGTCAAGCTGTGATCGGCGTAGTAATGGCGATCCATGTCTGCGATTTGCAGGTCTATTTTATATATTGTTGATTTGATTGCCATGGTATTTTTTAGGTGATTTTTCTAATTTTTTAGTGAATGTATTATACCCATAACCATCGCACATAAAGCGAGCGCTACCTTGTTATGCCCGGTTTCTGTTAAGCTTTCACACTTTAAAATCAGCAAATTTTCATTATGGCTCAATATGTAATGTCTATGCTCCGCGTGAGCAAAATCGTTCCTCCTAAAAAACAGATCATCAAGGATATTTCCCTATCATTTTTCCCGGGCGCCAAAATCGGCTTGCTCGGTCTGAACGGCTCCGGTAAATCTACCGTGCTGCGCATCATGGCGGGTGTAGATAAAGAGTTTGAGGGTGAAGTGCAATGGCAGCCGGGTATTTCTATCGGCTATTTGTCGCAGGAACCACAGCTGGACGCGGAAAAAACCGTGCGTGAGGAAGTTGAATCCGGCATGGGTGAGGTAATGCAGGCCAAGCAGAAGCTGGAAGAAGTGTATGCCGCCTATGCTGACCCGGATGCTGATTTTGACAAGCTGGCTGAAGAGCAGGCCAAGTATGAAAACATCATCGCCGCCAGCGGTTCCGACGTTGAACATCAGCTGGAAGTTGCGGCAGATGCACTGCGCTTGCCGGCATGGGATGCAAAGATCGGCCCGTTATCCGGCGGTGAAAAGCGCCGCGTTGCCTTATGTAAATTACTGCTTTCCAAGCCGGATATGCTGCTGCTGGATGAACCGACCAATCACCTTGATGCCGAGTCAGTGGAGTGGCTGGAGCAGTTTCTGGTGCGCTTCCCTGGTACTGTGGTGGCGGTAACCCATGACCGCTACTTTTTGGATAATGCCGCAGAATGGATTCTGGAGCTGGATCGTGGCCATGGTATTCCCTGGAAAGGCAACTACTCAAGCTGGCTGGAGCAGAAAGAAGCACGTCTGGCGCAGGAAGAGGCGCAGGAATCTGCAAGACGCAAGGCTTTGCATACTGAGCTGGATTGGGTGCGCCAAAACCCGAAAGCGCGTCAGGCCAAGAGTAAGGCGCGTATTGCGCGCTATGAAGAACTGGCAAGCGCCGAGTATCAAAAACGTAACGAAACACAGGAGATTTTCATTCCTGCCGGTGAGCGTCTGGGTGACCAGGTCATCGAATTTGACGGTGTCAGCAAGGCGTTTAAAGACCGTCTGCTGATTGATAATTTAAGTTTCAGTATTCCTGCGGGTGCCATTGTCGGTATTATCGGCCCGAATGGTGCCGGTAAATCTACCTTGTTTAAAATGATTACCGGTAAAGAACAGCCGGATAGCGGCGAAGTCAAAATTGGCCAGACCGTAAAACTGGCTTATGTGGACCAAAGCCGTGATGACCTGAGCAACGATAAAACCGTGTTTGATGAAATTTCCGGTGGTTCGGATATTCTGACCGTGGGACGTTATGAAACACCGTCACGTGCCTACATCGGGCGCTTTAACTTTAAAGGCGGTGACCAGCAGAAGATCGTCGGCCAGTTATCCGGCGGTGAGCGCGGGCGCCTGCATCTGGCAAAAACGCTGATCTCAGGCGGCAATGTATTGCTGCTGGATGAACCGTCAAATGACCTAGATGTGGAAACACTACGTGCATTGGAAGACGCTCTGCTGGAGTTCGCAGGCTGCGTGCTGGTGATCTCGCATGATCGCTGGTTCCTGGATCGTATCGCCACGCATATTCTGGCTGCGGAAGGTGAGTCGCAATGGACGTTCTTCAACGGTAACTATCAGGAATATGAAGCCGATAAGAAGAAACGATTGGGTGAGGAAGGCGCGAAACCAAAACGCATTCGCTACAAACCGATTACTCGATAAAAGTTTTTCTTTAACCGCAGATAAACGCTGATGCACGCCGATAAAACCAAACCCCGTCACTGCGAGGAGTTAGACGACGCGGCAGTCCAGCTGAGACATAAAGCGGGGCAGTTATCAGTTTTAAAAAATCTCTGGATTGTCACGCCTGCGGCTCGCAAGGACCGCATGATTTTATCGGCGTGCATCAGCGTTTATCTGCGGTTAAATAGGTTTTGGTTTTATCAGTATAAGTAGGGTGAGCAACTTGTTGCCCACAAGATGTTCTGCAACAGCAGAAACTGGACTAGCTGGACATGCTGGTAAGGTTAGCTGTGGTTTTATCCGCGTTTATCTGTGAGCATCTGCGGCTAAATTATTGCTCTACCTTAATTCGCGGCTTATGTGGCGCATTTTTCGCCAGCAAATCCCATAATACCGGTGGAATAAAGCGCATCAGCCGCGCTACCCAGCCCATCTGCCAAGGAATCACGATAAAGCGCCGTTTATTTTCAATCGCGTTCACAAACTTGTGCGCTGCAATGTCTGCATCCATCAGGAAGGGCATGGGATAAGTGTTGATGTCGGTCATCGGTGTGCGGATGTAGCCGGGTGCGATGGTGGTGACTGTAATGTTGTGGTGCAGCATTTCCACACGTAGGCTTTCCAGATAGGCAATTGCCGCCGCCTTGGATGCGCTGTAAGCACCTGCGCCGGGCAGGCCGCGCACACCGGCAACGCTGGCAATACCTACCAGTTGCCCTTTGCCTGCTTCACGCATGGCCGAAATGAATGGCTGAAAGGTATGCACCAGGCCAAGCACGTTGATATCCATCACGGCCTGGAATGCGGCAATATCTTGCTGCTGCTCGGTTAGCGTGCCGCTGCTTACGCCGGCATTTGCAATCACCACATCAGGCGCACCATGTTTTTGCATGAAGTCTTCAGCGGCAGCGGCAAGTGCGCTGTGGTCACGTACATCCAATGGGTAGATTGCACATTGGATGTTGTAATTATTTTCCAGTGATTGTTGCAGTATTTGTAAGTGCTCACTGCGCCTTGATGCCAAGCCTATTATGGCATTTCTGTTTTTATGTCTTTTAGCATATTCATGCGCAAGGGCTTCGCCTATGCCGCTGGATGCACCTGTGATAAAAACTTTCATACATATATGTCCTGCTTAATAGTAAAAAACCCGTTTCTACGGTTAGGTAAAAACGGGTTGTTTTCAGTGAGCCTGTATTTAGCTTAATGCTTGATTGCTGGTTTGGGCCAAACTCTTTACTTCTTTGCTGGTGTGGCAGCTTTCGCTTTATCAGCACGGATATTGGTAATGATGTAGTCCGCAGTTTTTAAAGCGGCATCATTGTTGCCAGCCATAGTGCTTGAGGTGATGAACTGGCCGTTTATCAGCAAGCTTGGTACACCGGTTGCACCAGAGGCGCGGAATATGTTGGCAGCGCGTTTCAGATTGGCGTTGGTAGAGAATGAGTTAAATGCTTCTTCTACTTTGATTTTGTCCAGGCCACTTTGTTTGGTGACCCATTCGATAGCTGCTTTTTCATCGGTCGGGTTCAATACTTTTTGTTTATGGATCGCATCAAATAAAGGCGTATGCAGTTTTTCCAGCACACCTAATGTTTCCATAGCGTAGTAGGTTTTTGCCATTGGTGCCCATGATGCGTTTGGTAAGCCCGGAACGCGTTTGAAGGTAACGTCGGCAGGCAGTTTTTTAACCCAGGCATTTAAAGGTGCCTCCATGGCGTGGCAATGTCCACAGCCATACCAGAACAGCTCGGTTACTTCAATTTTGTTTGGATTGTCGTTAACAATTGTTTGTACGGTTCTGTCAAACTCTTTACCCATTTGTGGGTCAGCTGCTAATACATTAAATGAGGCTAGCAACATTAAAGTGGCGAATAATTTTTTCATTAAATTTTCCTTTTGTACTGTTTGTATCAATCTATTTTTCTAAAACGAACGGTTATTTCTAAAACGAACTGTTATTTAAAGTGCGGTAACTAAAAGAACGTATTGATTTCCGGTTTAGCTGACAAATCAATTTAATTGTTTAAATCAATATATAAAGCACTGACTACGTTTTCTATTATTGGTTTTCATTATTCACTTTAATTAAATCGGTTTTGAAACCATTGTTAGCTAAATCATTTTTAGCTTTGTTGATTTCATCCAGGCTGCTCAATGGGCCAACGCGCACACGATGCCATACGCCTTTATCCGGAATGGTTGCTGTTTGCACCAAAGCCTCAAAGCCCTGCAACGCTAGTTTTGCTTTCATGTTGTCGGCTTCTTCTTCAGTTTGAAAAGCACCTACTTGCAGGTAATAAGTATATTGCACCACCGGCTGCGGTTGACGATCTTTAAGATTCAGCTCTTCTGTTGTTACCTTGCTCTCGCTGCCTGGCAAAATGGTGTAGAAGTCAAAGCGTGTTTTATCGCTGCCGTCAGTTGCCGCATCTGCCGATTTTTGATTTTCTGCTTCAGTTGATTTTTTAGCATCTTCTGCGATTTTTTCTGAGAGCGGTTTTTTCGTGTCAGTTGGTGTTGCAAAAGGGCTTTCACCACCTTTAATGTACATTACCACGGCTAGTGATGCCGCTACGCCCAGCAAAAATCCCACTAATAAACCGGAAAAGAACGGACTGCCTTTGCTTGGTTTTTTAGTACGCTCCGGACTTGGTTTGTAATCTCTGCTCATTATTAATCCTTATCTTTTTTCAATTTTTGCATTGGTCATATGAAATTGAAATTACATTTTCTGTCTTGCTTCAACGCCCAGTAAATCCAGGCCGTTCTTGAGTACCTGCTGCGTTGCACGAATCAGGCTCAGGCGTGCCAGTTTGAGCGGCTCATCGTCGATCAGGAATTTGTATTCATTGTAATAACTGTGCAGGTCGCTCGCCAGTTCTTTCAGGTAATTGGCAATTGCATGCGGCGCCAGGTCAGTGGCTGCATTGGCAACTACTTCCGGGTACTCGCTTAAACGCTGCATTAACGCGGTTTCATGAGTGTTATCCAGCGGTGTAAGGTCTGTATGAACCAAGTTGGCAGAATCGCCGCCCCATTGACCCAATACACTGCAAATGCGGGCGTGGGCATACTGAATGTAGTAAACCGGGTTGTCGTTGCTCTGGCTGCGTGCCAAGTCAATATCAAACACCAGTTGCGAGTCCGCACGGCGCGCCGCCAGGAAATACCTGGTCGCGTCGCAGCCAACCTCTTCAATCAGGTCACGTAAGGTGACATAACTGCCGGCACGCTTCGATAGCTTGACCTCTTCGCCGCCACGCATCACGGTAACCATCTGGTGCAGCACATAGTCTGGCCAGCCCTGTGGAATGCCGATATCCAAAGCCTGCAAGCCTGCACGTACGCGGGTGATGGTGCTGTGGTGGTCGGCACCCTGCTCGTTGATAACGCGTATAAAACCGCGCTCCCATTTTTGCGCATGGTAGGCCACATCGGGTACAAAGTAGGTATAGCCGCCATCGGTTTTGCGCATCACGCGGTCTTTGTCATCGCCGAAATCTGTGGTTCTGAGCCACAGCGCATCATTTTCTTCGTAGGTGTGGCCGCTTTTGATCAGTGCCTGCACGGTTTCTTCTACTTTGCCATTTTTATAAAGCGCGCTTTCCAGTGAAAATACGTCAAATTTGATCTGGAAAGCTTTTAAATCCAGATCCTGCTCATGGCGCAGATAGGCCACACTGAACGCACGCATGGATTCCAGGTCGTTGATGTCGCCGCTAGCCGTTACTTCGATATCATCGGCAACTACGGTATGTTTTGCCAGAAATGCAGCAGCGATGTCATTAATGTACTCGCCGCGATAGCCGTTTTCAGGAAAGCTTTCGTGCTCGGTGGAGATACCCTTGCAGCGCGCCAACACGGAAATGGTCAGATTATCAATCTGTGCGCCCGCATCGTTGTAATAGAACTCACGCGTCACATCCCAGCCATTTGCATCCAGCAGACGCGCCAGGCAGTCACCTACCGCCGCGCCGCGGCCGTGGCCTACATGCAATGGGCCGGTCGGGTTGGCGGAAACGAACTCAACCTGAACTTTCTGTTTGTTGCCGTTATTGTTGCGGCCGTATTGGTCACCAGCTTTAAGTACTTCTTTGATGACAACCTGTTTGGATTGCGGATTTAAAAAGAAGTTGATGAAGCCGGCGCCGGCAATCTCGGTTTTGGCGATATATTCGCTAGCGGGCAGTGCATCGATAATCTGTGTAGCAATGACGCGAGGATTTTGTTTTAGCGGCTTAGCCAGAACCAGTGCCAGATTTGTGGCAAAATCACCATGGTCTGCTGACTTGGGGCGTTCCAGCACTATGCTTAAATCGGCCATCTCCGGCACGATAGTTTTTGCGGCGGCTGCCAATAATTGGGTAAGATGTGTTTTCACAGTAATTGCATAAAATCTAAAAGGGTTATTTTAACCTACTGCTGTCATTTTTTCTTTAAACATACGTTATTCAAATAATTTTGGCTCAAACAATCCTGAAAATCGCACTTGATGTACCGCTGGACCGCCTGTTTGATTACTTAGGCGGTGACTTTCACGTGCAGATTGGCCAGCGCGTTCTGGTACCGTTTGGCAACCGCAACCAGATTGGCATTGTGATGGGTGTGGCCGATAGCAGCGATATAGCGATTGAAAAGCTGAAGCCTGTTGTGCAGGCATTTGCGGAAGAAACGCCGCTGGATGCTGAAATGCTGAACCTGATTAAATTCAGTGCCGATTATTATCAGTACCCGTTTGGCCAGGCGCTGCTATCTGCATTGCCGGCACGCCTGCGCCAGATAGCCCCAGCCGTTTCGCGCAAGCAATACCTGTATCGGCTGATAGATGCTGGCCGTGCCGCCGATGTCGAGCAGATTGCAAAGAAGCAGAAAGTGCTGCGCTGTGTTCTAACCGCTTTGCAGGAATCGACCCAGTTAACAGAAGCCGAGCTGGATGATATTTCCGCTACTGCGCGCAAGGCCGCGAAAGCGCTGGTGGATTTGGGATATGCCAGCAGTGAGCAGGTGTTGGCATTACAGCGGGTGATGACGATACCGATATCTGCCGAGCCGGAGCTCAATGTGGAGCAGGATTATGCCGTGCAGCAGATTATGGCCGAGCCGGATGCGTTTAAGGCGTGGCTGTTATACGGCATTACCGGCAGCGGTAAAACCGAAGTGTATATCCGTTTGCTGCAACAGGTTTTGCAGCAAGAAGGCGCACAGGTTTTGGTGCTGGTGCCGGAAATCAACCTGACGCCGCAGCTGGAGGCGCGCTTCAGAAGCCGCCTGCCAGATTTTCCGCTAGTGAGTCTGCATAGTAATTTGAGCGAGAGTGAGCGCTTGCATCATTGGCAGCTGGCGCAGTCGGGCGCGGCAAAAATCATTATCGGTACCCGGCTCTCCATCTTTACGCCACTGCCGCATTTAAAGCTCATTATCATTGATGAAGAGCACGATAGCTCCTACAAGCAGCAGGACAGCATGCGTTATCACGCACGCGATGTGGCGATGGTGCGCGCCAAGCGCTTGAATATTCCGGTGGTGCTGGGTTCGGCCACGCCTGCGTTGGAGACCTGGTATAACGCTACTGCAAACCCGAACAAGGCTAGCCAGTATGGCTTGCTGCGCCTGAAAGAGCGTGCCGTAACCGCAGCGCAATTGCCGCAGATAGACTGCATCGATACTACCAAGGTCAATTTGCAGCATGGGCTCACGCCGCAGTTGATTACTGCCATGCGCTTAAGGCTGGAGCGTAAGGAGCAATCCTTGCTATTTATCAACCGGCGCGGTTATTCGCCGGTGCTGCTGTGTTCGGCCTGCCACTGGATTGCGCCTTGCAGCCGCTGCAGCAGCCGTTTGGTGGTGCATCTGGCACAAAGAAAATTACGCTGTCATCACTGTGGTCATGAGCAGCGTATACCGCATCAATGCCCGAGCTGCGGTGATGCTGATTTGCATCCAACCGGACACGGTACGCAACGTCTGGAGCAAACGCTGGCACAATTACTGCCGACAGCACGTATTGCAAGAGTAGACCGCGACAGCATCAGTCGAAAAAATGCCTTGGTGGAGATTCTGGACCGTGTGCATAACCAGGAGATTGATATTCTGGTTGGTACGCAAATGCTGGCCAAAGGGCATGACTTTCCCAACCTGACTTTGGTGGGCGTGATCGATACTGACAGCGCCCTGCACAGTCCGGATTTTCGAGCCAGTGAACGCCTGTTTGCACAGCTCATGCAGGTGGCTGGCCGCGCCGGGCGTGCCGATAAGGCCGGCCAGGTGATTATCCAGACCCAGTTCCCGGATCATGCCCTGTTTAATGCCCTGCGCGCTCAGGATTATGAAAGTTATGCCAATGTCCTGCTGCAGGAGCGAGAGCAGATGCAGTTCCCGCCCTATGTATTCACGGCGCTGATACGTGCCGAGGCCAATGACTATAGTCTGGTGCAGCAGTTTTTGCAGCTTGCATTTGCACAGGCGCGCAGCCTGAGCGATCAGGTGTTGGTGTATGACCCGGTGCGCCCACAGATGGAGCGCCTGAAAGGCATGGAGCGAGGTTATCTGTTAATGCAGGCAAAACAGCGCCCGACCTTGCATCAATTGCTCAAACAGTTGGTTGGTCTGATGCGAGGGCATAAATTGGCAGCGAAAGTCAGGTGGGCGGTAGATGTAAATCCGCTGGAGTTTTGATTGTGATTTTGAAAATTACCCGCAAAAGCCCATATCAAGTAGCAGGCAAAATGCAGTAAAATGCAGCATTACGCGGGTGTAGTTCAATGGTAGAACGCTAGCTTCCCAAGCTCGATACGCGGGTTCGATTCCCGTCACCCCGCTCCAAATTTTAAGCAAATATCAGTGGTAAACATTATGGCTAATCAGGCACCTCCTTCAGTAATGACTTTTGCGGGCACAGACCCAAGCGGTGGTGCAGGCTTGCAGGCAGACATTCTCACTTTTGCCAGCATCGGCTGCCATCCGCTTTCTGTAGTGACTGCCATTACCGCGCAGGATACGGTCGGTGTTGATGGGGTGCTGGCGATGGATGCGGACTGGGTCAATGATCAGGCGCGTGCGATTCTGGAAGATGTGCAAGTTTCAGCCTTTAAATTAGGGTTGTTAGGCTCGGTTGAAAATGTTGCGGTGATTGCCGAGATCATGGCGGATTATCCTGATATTCCGCTGCTGATAGACCCTATCCTCACTTCCGGCCGTGGTGATGAATTCACCAATGATGAGATGATGAGCGCGATGACTGAGCTATTGTTTCCACAGGCCACCCTCATTACTCCGAATAGCCTTGAAGCGCGCAGGTTTGCCTTTGCCGACGAGGCGGAGGAGGTTTCGTTAAGTTCGTTGGATGAAGCCGCCGCGCGCTTGTTGGCCATGGGTAGCGAGTACGTGCTGATTACCGGTACACATGAACGCACACAGGAGGTAACTAATACTCTGTATGGTGAAGATAAACTGATCAAATCTTATAAATGGGAGCGCTTGCCCGGTAGCTATCATGGTTCCGGCTGTACGCTCACCAGTGCTATTGCCGCCTGTATGGCGCATGGCTTGAGTATTGAAGATGCAGTTCTGGAAGCGCAGGAATATACCTGGCAGACTCTTAAAAACGGCTTCAGGCCAGGTATGGGTCAATACATTCCGGATCGCATGTTCTGGGCGCGTGATGAGGAAGATCCAGTCATTAATCCCGGTGATGGCAGCGTAAAAGCGCACTAAGCGGTAATGCAAGAAAAAGCCCACAAGATTCGCGGTCTATATGCCGTTACGCCGGATGAGGAAAATACCGATGTTCTGTTGGCCAAGGTTGAGGCGGCATTGCGTGGTGGCGTGAGTGTGCTGCAATATCGCAACAAGCGTGCGGACCATAAGCTGCAAACGCAGCAGGCTCGTGCTATTTTGCCGCTGTGTCGGCAATACCAGGTGCCATTCATCATTAACGACTCTATCAAGCTTTGTCTTACTTTGGATGCAGATGGCGTGCATTTGGGTGGTGGTGATGGCAATTTGATAGAGGCACGCACCAGGTTGGGTGCTAATAAGATATTGGGTGCATCCTGTTATAACCGGCTGGAATTGGCGCTTGCCGCCGAGCAGGCGGGTGCGGATTATGCAGCCTTTGGTGCCTGTTTTGTCTCGGCTACCAAGCCAGGCGCGCCGGTGGCGCCGCTGCAGTTATTTGCTCAAGCAAAGCAGGCGGTCGGTATTCCGTTGGTGGCTATCGGCGGTATCACTCTGGAAAATGCCCCGCAGGCAATAGCGGCGGGTGCCGATGCAATTGCAGTTGTAGGTGCGTTGTTTAATCGTGACGGTGAAAACGGGCTATCTGTTGTAGAAACGGTTGAAGGTAGGGCGCGGCAATTTTCACAATTTTTTCATGTGTAAATATAGAGTTAAGTTGCGCGTTAAGTGTTAACTTGGCATATTAGCGTTTGTGACATTACATTGTAAGAATATATTTTAAGGGGTATTAACTGTGGCCAGAGAACTATATAACAACGGAAGCCATGTCTGTATCGTATTTAATGACCTGGCAGACAAATCATCCTCAGAAGCAGTGCAGTCCAATCAGTTTTTGATTGTGACCGATGGGCATGGCGCCTTGATTGACCCGGGCGGCAATATGACCTACAACGCGCTGATGGTGGGTATGGGTAAATATTTTAATTTTCGTAAGCTGGAATATATTCTGGCCTCGCATCAGGATCCGGACATTGTGGCATCTATCAACAAATGGCTGATAGGTACCGAGTGCAAGGTGCTGGCGCCGGCTATCTGGGAGCGATTCCTGCCTCACTTCTGCGGGGTAGGCAATACTGAGAACCGTATTATCGGTATTCCGGATCAGGGGATGGACATCCAGCTTGGTAATACCATTATCAAGGCATTGCCGGCACACTTCTTACATTCTGAAGGTAATTTCCAGTTTTATGATGTGGCCAGCAAGATTCTGTTTTCGGGGGACTTGGGCGCATCATTGGTTCCGGCGGATCTGGCTATTGAGCCGGTGACAGACTTTAATGCACATTTGCCAGCCATGCTTGGCTTTCACAGAAGATACATGACTTCAAATAAAGCCTGCCGTTTCTGGGCAAACATGGTGCGTAAGCTGGATATTGAATCTATCGTGCCGCAGCACGGGCGTCCTTTCATCGGTAAGGACATGGTGAATCAGTTTATTTCATGGGTAGAAAACCTCGAATGCGGCATTGATTTGATGACGCAGGACAATTACAAGGCACCTTAAACACCGTATTATTTAACAGAGAAGTAAGCGCATATGACATCGACTAATCAGCAGCAATTATTTGAAAAATCACAACAACTTATTCCGGGTGGGGTAAATTCACCGGTGCGGGCATTTCGCAGCGTGGGCGGCACACCGGTATTTTTCAAAAAAGGGCTGGGCTCCCGGTTATGGGATGTAGACGGTAAGGAATATATCGACTACATCAACTCATGGGGGCCGATGATTTTAGGTCATGCCCACCCTGAGGTAATCAAGGCGGTACAGGATGTTGCTGCCAATAGCCTGTCGTTCGGTGCGCCTACTGGTTTGGAGCTGGAAATAGCTGCGCTGATTAATAAGCTGGTGCCTAGCATGGAGCAAGTGCGCCTGGTGAGCAGCGGTACCGAGGCGACCATGAGTGCGATTCGTGTAGCGCGCGGTTTTACCGGTCGCAGCAAGATTGTGAAGTTTGAAGGCTGTTACCATGGCCATTCTGATGCGCTGTTGGTGAAAGCGGGTTCTGGTTTGCTGACGTTCGGTAAAAATAATCAGGCGGGCGTGCCAAGTTCTGCCGGGGTGCCTGCAGAGGTCGCGGCCCATACGCTGACGCTGGAATACAACAATGTCGCAGCGCTTAAAGAGCTGTTTGCCGCAATGGGCGATGAGCTTGCCTGTGTGATTATTGAGCCGGTAGTTGGCAATATGAATCTGGTGGTGCCGCACATGGAGTTTTTGCAGACGCTGCGTGAGTTGTGCACCCAACATGGCACAGTGCTGATTTTTGATGAGGTGATGACTGGTTTCCGTGTTCACTTGGGCGGTGCACAGGCTTTGTACAATATCCAGCCTGACCTGACGACTTTGGGTAAGGTGATCGGCGGCGGTCTGCCGGTAGGTGCCTTTGGTGGGCGTAAGGATATTATGCAGTGCCTGGCGCCGGTAGGTGCTGTGTATCAAGCCGGTACGCTGTCTGGCAACCCGGTTGCGGTGACGGCCGGTCTGGCAACCTTGAAGCTGATTCAGGCGCCGGATTTTCATGCCAAGCTCGCTGCGCAAACCAAGAAGCTGGTGGATGGCCTGGTAGCAGCAGCTAAAGAAGCGGGTGTGGTGTTCAGTGCACAAAGCGTAGGTGGTATGTTTGGCTTGTATTTTAGTGACAAATGCCCAAGCAGCTTTGCCGAAGTGATGCAATCCAACAAAGAAAACTTCAATAAATTCTTCCATTTAATGCTGGATGCAGGTATTTATCTGGCGCCATCAGCATTTGAGGCCGGTTTTGTATCTGCGGCACATACGGATCAGGATATTGAATTGACGATCAATGCCGCTAAAAAAGCTTTTGGTTCACTTGTATCACATTAATTTTTTGGCGTAGCTCTCAATTTTTTTAAAGCTTATTTATTAAATAATCTTTATCTTTAAGGGCTATCTTATTGAACTCATAGGCATTTGGCGGTAAACTTGAAGGTTCCGCTAAATGTTTTGTGATTAAATAATATGGCATCAGATTTAACTAACCCAATTGGTTTTGAAAACACACCGGCCACGCTGAATGCAGCTGGTTCTACTGGCTTTATTGCAGGCACTGATACCGGATATTCTGGACAGCCTGCCAAGCAAGGTTTATATACTCCGTCAAACGAACGTGATGCCTGTGGTGTCGGTTTCGTGGCGCATATCAAGGGTAAAAAAAGTCACGATATCGTGCAAAAAGGTCTGGAGTTACTTACCAACCTTACCCATCGTGGTGCAACCGGTTACGACCCTAAGTTGGGTGATGGTGCGGGCTTGCTTATGCAAATGCCTGATGCTTTTATGCGCAAAGAAGCAGCAAAGCTCAATATCGAGCTGCCGGCTGTCGGCCAGTATGCTGTCGGTAATGTATTTTTGCCGCAAGCCGCAAAGAATCGCGAAGCATGTGAAGCGCTATTCACTCAAATCATCGCGGAAGAGAATCAAACATTATTAGGCTGGCGCGACGTGCCGGTTGATAACAGCAACATTGCCGATGCAGCACGTGATGTTGAGCCTACCATGCGTCAAGTGTTTATCGCCAGCAAGGTAGCTGATCAAAATACATTTGAACGTAAGCTGTTTGTGATTCGTAAGCGTATCGAACATGCGGTACGTGCGCTTGAGTTGCAAGATAAGGCGGCGTTCTATATGCCTTCATTGTCTTCACGCACCATTGTTTATAAAGGCATGTTGCTGGCGAACGAGGTTGGCGTTTATTACAAAGATTTAAATGACGAGAGCGTAGTGTCAGCATTGGCATTGGTGCATCAACGTTTCTCAACCAACACCTTCCCGGCTTGGGATCTGGCACATCCGTTCCGTATGATCGCGCACAACGGTGAAATCAACACCGTACAAGGCAACGTTAACTGGATGGCGGCCCGCCATGAGGCAATGCGCTCCAGCCTGATCGGTGAAGATCTGGAAAAACTTTGGCCATTAATTGTTGATGGCCAATCTGACTCAGCCTGTTTTGATAACTGCCTGGAGTTGCTGGTAGCTGGCGGCTACAGCCTGCCACACGCCATGATGATGCTGATTCCAGAAGCATGGTCAGGCAATAACCTGATGGATGAAGACCGTCGTGCTTTCTACGAATACCATGCAGCATTGATGGAGCCGTGGGATGGCCCGGCTGCCGTTGCGTTCACAGATGGTTCTATGATTGGTGCAACGTTGGATCGTAACGGTCTGCGTCCTGCCCGTTATCTGGTAACGGATGACGACCTGGTGATGATGGCGTCTGAAATGGGCGTGCTGACATTCCCGCAGGAAAAAATCGTTAAAAAATGGCGCCTAGAGCCAGGCAAAATGCTGCTGATCGATACCGTACAAGGCCGCATTATCGATGATGCTGAAGTGAAAAATGCGCTGGCAACAGCCAAGCCATACAAGCAATGGATTGAGCAGTCACGCTACTTCCTGGCAGATATGCCTAAAGTTGAAGGTGGTTTGGCACTGAATGCCAGCCTGCTGGATACACAACAGGCATTCGGCTACACACAGGAAGATATCAAGTTTGTATTACAGCCTATGGTGCAGAATGGCGAAGAAGGTTCTGGCTCTATGGGTAACGATGCGGCATTGCCGGTATTGTCTGCCAGACCAAAAGTTCTGTACAACTACTTCAAGCAGTTGTTTGCACAGGTAACCAATCCGCCAATCGACCCGATTCGTGAAGAGCTGGTGATGTCGCTGGTAACTTTCATTGGTCCGAAGCCAAATCTGTTGGGTGTGGATGAAACCACGCCGCCTATGCGTTTGGAAGCCAGCCAGCCAGTGCTGATGCTGGAAGAGCTTGAGCAGTTGAAATCAATTGCAACGCTGACCAACAACCAGTACAAGTCATTGGTGCTGGATATCACCTACCCTGCACAAGAAGGCAAGGCAGGCATGGCCGCGGCGCTGGAAAGCCTGACAAAAGCTGCAGAAAAAGCCGTGCAGAATGGCACGAATATCCTGATTCTGTCTGACCGTAGCATGAATGCCGAGCGCGTGGCGATTCCAGCGTTGCTGGCATGTTCAGCAACCCATGAGCATTTGGTGCGCGCGGGCCTAAGAACCAGTGCTGGTCTAGTGGTTGATACCGGTTCAGCACGTGAAGTGCACCACTTCGCCTTGCTGGGCGGTTACGGTGCCGAGGCAGTATGCCCATGGCTGACCTTTGAGACCATCAAAGGCCTGACAGATGACGCCTATAAAGCGAACAAGAACTTTGTTAAGGCCATCAGCAAAGGTCTGTATAAAGTCATGTCGAAGATGGGTATCTCAACTTACCAGTCTTATTGCGGCGGCCAACGATTTGAAGCAATCGGCCTGAACAGCAATTTTGTAGAGCAATACTTTACCGGCACGGCAACCAACATTGAAGGCATTGGCCTGGATCAAGTAGCTGAAGAGTCTGTGCGTTTGCACACTTCTGCTTTCGGTACCGACCCAGTGCTGGCGAACAGCCTGGATGCTGGCGGCGAATATGCGTTCCGCGTACGTGGCGAAGAGCACACCTGGACTCCGGAATCTATTGCTAAATTGCAGAATGCAACGCGTACCGGCAAGTTCGACACTTACAAAGAGTATGCGAAACTGATCAATGACCAGACCCGCCGTCACATGACATTGCGTGGCCTGTTCGAGATCAAGAAAGCTGTTACGCCAATACCACTGGAGTCTGTAGAACCGGCTAAAGAGATCGTGAAACGCTTTGCAACCGGTGCGATGTCACTGGGCTCAATCTCTACCGAAGCGCATGCAACATTGGCAATTGCCATGAACCGCATCGGTGGCAAGTCCAATACCGGTGAAGGCGGCGAAGATGCCAAACGCTTTATCCCTGTAACCAATGCAACCACTATGGCTGCGGTATTGGGCGAGCGCCTGATCGAGAAAGACGTGGCACTTAAAGCCGGCGACTCCATGCGCTCTGCGATTAAACAAGTGGCATCAGGCCGCTTTGGTGTGACTGCTGAATACTTGGCAAATGCTGATCAGATTCAGATTAAGATGGCACAAGGTGCAAAACCGGGTGAAGGCGGCCAGCTGCCGGGTCACAAGGTTTCAGAGTATATCGCCAAGTTGCGTTTCTCTGTACCTGGCGTGGGCTTGATTTCACCACCGCCACATCATGATATTTATTCGATTGAAGATCTGGCACAGCTGATTCATGACCTGAAAAACGCAAACCCTAAAGCTTCAATTTCTGTGAAACTGGTTTCTGAAACCGGTGTAGGCACCGTGGCGGCAGGCGTAGCCAAAGCTAAATCTGACCATATCGTAATCGCAGGTCATGACGGCGGTACCGGTGCTTCACCGATTTCATCCGTGAAACATGCTGGTACGCCATGGGAGCTGGGTTTGTCTGAAGCACAGCAGACTCTGGTATTGAATCAATTGCGTGGCCGCGTAGTGCTGCAGGTTGATGGTCAGATCAAAACCGGCCGTGACGTTGTGATTGGCGCCCTGCTGGGTGCGGATGAGTTCGGTTTCGCGACGGCTCCGCTGGTGGTTGAAGGCTGTATCATGATGCGTAAGTGTCACCTCAATACCTGCCCGGTAGGCGTGGCGACACAAGATCCTGAGCTGCGTAAACGCTTTACCGGTCAGCCTGAGCATGTGGTCAACTACTTCTTCTTTGTAGCTGAAGAAGTGCGCGAGTACATGGCGTCTATGGGTATCGCCAAGTTTGAAGATTTGATTGGCCGTGCTGACCTGCTGGATATGCAGGCGGGTATCGACCACTGGAAGATCAACGGTCTGGATTTCAGCAAAGTGTTCCATCAGCCAGATATGCCAGCTAGCGTTTCACGCAAAAACAATGATGTGCAAGACCATGGTCTGGTAAATGCGCTGGATAACAAACTGGTAGAACTGGCAAAACCTGCGCTGGAAAAAGGTGAAAAAACAGTGATTGATATTCCGATCACCAATACCAACCGCACCGTGGGTACTATGCTGTCTAACCAGGTTGCTACACGTTACGGCAATACAGGCTTGCCAGATGACACGATCCAGGTGAACTTTACAGGTACCTCCGGCCAAAGCTTTGCCGCATTCCTGGCTAAGGGCATTACTTTCAACTTGACTGGTGAAGGTAACGACTATGTAGGTAAAGGTCTGTGTGGCGGTCGCATTGTGATCAAGCCGCCAAAAACTTTCCGTGGCGTTTCACATCAGAACATTATTGTCGGCAATACCGTAATGTTTGGTGCTACCACCGGCGAAAGCTATTTCAGTGGTGTGGCAGGCGAGCGTTTCTGCGTGCGTAACTCAGGCGCTTCTGCTGTGGTTGAAGGTGTAGGCAACCACGGTTGTGAATACATGACCGGCGGTACGGTTGTCGTGCTGGGTGTAACCGGCCAGAACTTTGCGGCGGGTATGAGCGGCGGCGTTGCCTATGTGTATGACGAAGACGGCCTATTCGCAAAACGCTGCAACATGGGCATGGTATCACTTGAGAAAGTTGAGCATGCTGCCAACGTGGCGGCAGATGCCGTGCATCACCTTGACCAGCCAGATGAAGTGACTTTGCTTGCCTTGATCAACAAGCATGCAGAATACACTGATAGCGGCCGTGCCAAAGCGATACTTGCCGACTGGGAAAATGCCCGTGGCAAGTTCGTTAAAGTGATGCCTAATGAGTACAAGCGCGCTTTGATCGAGCTGGCTGAAGACAAGGCATTGATCGCAGCTTAAGGTTGCAGAAATCAAAGTGTTGCAATAACAGGAACAAGTAATTCTAACTAACATTACAATCAGCAATAGGCGCGCCGACGCAGACAGTACAAATAGTACGGCAAGGAGGCGCAACAACTTGCTGGTTTTAATGTGAGTTAGAAAAGAGACTCTCTCTTATAGGAAAAGGCTTTTAGTATGGGTAAAGTAACAGGCTTTATGGAGTATGAGCGTCTTTCTGAGGCTAATCTGCCGGTTCAGGAACGCGTTAAGAACTACAAAGAATTTGTATTGCATCTGACTGATGATCAGGCCAAGCAACAGGGTGCACGTTGTATGGATTGCGGCATCCCGTTCTGTACAACCGGCTGTCCGATCAACAATATCATTCCTGACTGGAATGACCTGGTTTACCATCAGGACTGGCGCAGTGCGATTGACGTATTGCATTCAACCAATAATTTCCCGGAATTTACCGGCCGCATCTGCCCTGCTCCATGCGAGGCTGCATGTACGTTAAATATCAACAGTGATGCGGTGGGCATTAAATCCATCGAGCATGCGATCATTGATAAAGCCTGGGAAAACGATTGGGTAAAACCTCAAGTTAACCCTAATAAAACCGGTAAAAAAGTAGCCATCGTAGGTTCTGGCCCAGCTGGCCTAGCTGCCGCGCAGCAATTGGCACGTGCCGGTCACAGCGTGGTTGTGCTGGAGAAAAACAGCCGTATCGGTGGTTTGCTGCGCTACGGTATTCCAGATTTCAAGATGGAAAAATCCCATATCGATCGCCGTATGGCGCAAATGCAGGCTGAAGGCGTTGAGTTCCGCGTCAATCAGCATGTGGGCGACAATGTGAAAGCAGATGACTTGCTGGCTGAATTTGATGCAGTGTTGCTGGCAGCAGGTGCCGAGCAGCCGCGTGATTTGCCGGTAACTGGCCGTGAGCTGGATGGCGTGCATTTTGCGATGGACTTTTTAACCCCGCAGAATAAAGTGGTTGCCGGCGATACCGTGCCAAACCAGATTAAAGCTACCGGTAAGCATGTGATCGTGATTGGCGGCGGTGATACCGGTTCTGACTGCGTGGGTACCTCTAACCGTCATGGTGCTTTGAGCGTAACTCAGTTTGAGCTGATGCCACAGCCTCCAGCAAAAGAGAACAAAGAGCTGGTATGGCCAAACTGGCCGTTGAAACTACGCACTTCAAGCTCACATGAAGAGGGTGCGAACCGTGACTGGTCTGTGACGACTAAAGAGCTGGTTGGTGAAAACGGTAAAGTGGTAGCACTAAAAGCCGCCCGCGTTGAGTGGAAAGACGGCAAAATGACCGAAGTGCCAGGCTCTGAATTTACGATCCCTGCTGATCTGGTATTCCTGGCGATGGGTTTTGTGTCACCAGTGCAGAAACTGCTGGAAGCATTTGGCGTGGAAAAAGACCAGCGCGGCAATGCCAAGGCCACAACCGATGGCGAAGGCTGCTATGCTACGAATAAAGCCAAAGTATTTGCAGCAGGTGACGTGCGCCGCGGCCAGTCTCTGGTGGTTTGGGCGATTCGCGAAGGCCGTCAGGCAGCGCGTGCCGTGGATGAGTTCTTGATGGGCTCATCAGTATTGCCACGCTAAACTTGCGCGTTAAACAGCGCTTAATCGAGTAAAATAGCTGGGGATGCATGCGATGTGCATCCCCAATTTTTTGAGCAGAAACAATGACTACATTACAAAACGATACCTTCTTACGCGCTTTGCTGCGCCAACCTACCGAATACACGCCAGTGTGGATGATGCGCCAGGCTGGACGCTACCTGCCGGAATATAAGGCGACGCGTAAAGATGCAGGCAGCTTTTTAAGTCTTTGTAAAAACGCACAATTTGCGACGGATGTGACACTGCAGCCTTTAGACCGCTATCCACTGATTGACGCGGCTATCCTGTTTTCAGATATTCTTACTGTGCCAGATGCCATGGGCTTGGGTCTATATTTTGAAGAGGGCGAAGGCCCTAAGTTCGAGCGTACCTTACAGCACGAAGCGGATATTAAAAAGCTTACCGTGCCAGATATGGTAGAACTACAGTATGTGTTCAATGCTGTGAGCCAGATTCGCAAGACACTGAATGGCCGCGTGCCATTGATTGGCTTTAGTGGCAGCCCATGGACACTGGCAACCTATATGGTCGAAGGCAAAGGCGGCACGGACTTTTTGACCACCAAAAAAATGGCGTATGCACGCCCTGACCTGCTGCATCATATTCTGGAAACTACGGCGCAGACCGTGATTCAATACCTGAACGCACAAATCGCGGCAGGTGCACAGGCGGTGATGATATTTGACTCATGGGGCGGCGCTCTGGCGCATGATGCCTATATCGAGTTTTCACTCAATTACATGCAGAAGATTGTGAATGGCCTGACCAAAACCAGTGAAGGCCGCAAAGTGCCTAGTATCGTGTTTACCAAAGGTGGCGGTTTGTGGCTGGAAGCGCAGGCTGAAACCGGTGCAGATGCATTGGGTCTGGATTGGACAGTAGATATCGGCAGTGCGCGTAAACGCGTTGGCGATAAAGTAGCCTTGCAGGGTAATCTTGACCCTGCTATCTTGCTGTCAACACCTGAGGCAATTGAGAAACAGGTTGCTAACGTGCTTGCCAGCTATGGCCATGGCAACGGACATGTGTTCAACCTGGGGCATGGCATTACGCAGTGGACTCCGCCGGAGAATGCAGCTGCAATGCTGAATGCGGTGCGCGAGCACAGTAAACAGTATCATCAGTAATAAAAAAGCCCATCACATGATGGGCTTTTTTATTTGGATCATTATTTCAATGACATGCGTTTCATGGTTTCATCTTTATCGATGAATTTATGTTTCAAGGCGCCAACTACATGCAGGATGATAATCACCAGCAGAATCACGCCGATATTTTCATGCAGTTCTTTGAAAATATCGCGCAAGCCTGAGTTATCCAAACCTTCGAATACCTTCATGCCAAACCATAGCAGGCCGTATTTGCTGTAAAGCGTCATCAATACGCCAGTTACCGGCATAGCTACCATCAGTAGGTACAGCAGGTGATGCGTGCCGGTAGCGAGTTTTTTCTCCCATGCCTTGTATGAGGCCAGCAAAGCTGGTGGGCGGTGTGTAATGCGCCACAACAGGCGGAAGGCAATCAGCGCCAGCAAAGTCACGCCTACGGATTTATGCAGGTTGAAATAAAATGTTCTTGGGCTGGCTTCTTTAGCCAGATTCCAGGTGTAAATACCTAAATCGAATAGGTCAAAAGCGGTTTGTTTCGGTGCTTCTTTCGGTAGTTCGCTCATGTACCAGCCAAGCGCAAACATGGCAAAAATGCCAAGCGCGATAAGGCCATGTAAAACAATCGCTGTTTTGGTATAGCGTGTTGATGCTTGATTCATAGTAATATCCTGATGATTGATTCTTAAGTGTGTGTAACTATCTTTCACTAGTAGTGCTAGTAGACTAGTGATATGGCAAATAATTGCACTAAGCGGCTAATTTTAATCTGTATCATAAATTCAAGGAATGATTCATGCGTATTTTAATGATAACCATGAGCCTATTAAGCCTGATTGGCTGTGGCGGCATGGCATCCAGCCAGGCTAATGCTCAAGCAAGTAATGAAGATTTTGCTGTAGAGAAAGTGGCTGACGGCACATATGTGCATCATGGCAAACATCTGGACATAGATGCCGGCTATCAAGGTGACATCTGCAATATCAGTTTTATCGTCGGCAGCAAAGGTGTTGCGGTCATTGATACCGGCGGTAGCCTGAAAGTTGGCAAGCAGCTGCGCGAGGCGATTCGCAAAGTTACTCCGCTGCCGGTACTGTATGTAATCAATACGCATGTGCACCCTGACCATGTCTACGGCAATGCGGCCTTCCTGGCCGACAAGCCTGTTTTTGTTGGTCATGATAAATTGGCTAACACGATGGAGCTGCGCCGTGATCAGTATGCAAAACTTAATGAAAAGTTATTGCATGAAGATGCTAAGGGTAGCGACCTGATTAAGCCTACTCTGACCGTAAAAGATACGCTGACGCTGGATCTGGGTGATAGAAAGCTGGAGCTTACTGCGCACCCAGTTGCACATACCAATACCGATGTATCACTGATTGATGTTAAAACCAGCACATTGTTCACCGGTGATTTACTGTTCATCGAACGCACCCCGGTGGTAGAGGCGGATATCAAGGGTTTGATTGCGGAGCTTGAGAAGTTAAAGTCCAGCCCGGCTAAACAAGTGGTGCCTGGTCACGGCCCGTTTACTAAAGATTGGCTTGCTGCATTGTCTAATGCACAACGTTATCTAAATCTGCTGTTGGCGGATGTGCGGGCAAGTATCAAGAAAAACGAAGGTATGGAAAAAGCGATGGAGACTGCTGCTGCCAGTGAAAAAGATAAATGGCAGTTATTTGATGTTGCCAATCGGCGTAACGTGAATACGATTTACCCGGGTTTGGAGTGGGAATAGTCATAAAAAAACGGTGCCGGATTTTTGACCCGGCACCGCTTTTTAATTTAATGGATTAACTTAATGTAACCACTTATTTTTTCAAATTATCCAGACTACAGGCTGTGTTAGGGTTTGCATTCAGCAGCAGCAAACCGCCGGCAATTGCCAGATATTGCAGCAGTGGCAACTTGAGCAAAAAGATCAAAGCCACAACATAAATCGCCATGATTAAGGCAACAACTTTAGTTTTATAGCCTAAAAGTAAGCCAAGGCCGCCCACCAGATTAATCAAAATGATCAATGGTGCAAAAATGCCAGGTAAGCCCAGGCTGCCCAAGCCAGCTTGATATTCCTGATAGCCTGATGGGTTGTTCATAAAGCTGATAACAAGTGCGACGACTTGCACCAGAAAAATTTGTGCCAGTAGAATACGGGCAATGGTTGTTAAATACTTTTGCATATAAAACCTTAAATTTAGTTAAATTAACTGAAAAGACAAACACGCATAATGCCTGTTACTGTCAGAGCCTGCAAGTGGCAACGTAAATGGGCTTATAGATTGAGTGCCGATTGAAAAATAATTTCATAATTCAGCAAGTGTCATGGCAAACACATGCCAGCCAATTACGCGCCGTGCGTGAACAGGTTTTCATTGATGAACAGCATGTACCGCTCGCACTGGAATGGGATGGTTTGGATGATACAGCACAGCATTTACTGGCTTTGAATAGCGCTGGCGGGCCCATAGGCTGCGCCAGGTTGCCGGGCGATGGCAGCATAGGCCGCATGGCAGTGCTCAAGCCATGGCGCGGTATAGGTGTAGGCGGTGCCTTGCTCAGAAAAGCAATTTTGTTATATCGGCAGCAAGGGCTTAAAAACATCACGCTCTCTGCACAGGTGCATGCAATATCGTTTTATGAAAAACTCGGTTTTGAGGTATGCAGTGAGCCATATCTGGATGCAAATATCCTGCATGTGGATATGTACTTAGACTAACTACTCATCAGGTGTAAATTGCTTAAACCAGGGCTATTCTATAAAATCTCGTCTTAATAAAATTTAGGCTTAATAGCTTAAGCTTCGGATTCAAATTTTTCCATTCTCTCAAGGATTTATCATGTCAAAAATCATTTTTAAAGCTGGTGAAGCTACCGTTTATAGCGAAGGTAAAGACGTAACAGCTGCCATGCCGGAAATTTTAATCGGTGCAGTGGATGGACCGGTAGGTCAGGCATTCGCCAACCTGATGGCGCAAAGCAAAGGCCATACAGCAATGTTCGCCGTACGGGACATCAACCAACTGGTACGTCCGGTTTGTATGACCGTGCCAAAAGTGACATTGAAAGGCAGTACCGATGTCAGCTTGTTCGGCGGCGTAGTGCAGGCAGCGACAGCAGACGCGATTCTGGATTGTGTGATCGAAGGTATTATCCCTAAAGAGCAAGCGAACGACTTGTGCATCATCAGCCTGGTGTGGATTGATCCAGGTTGTATTCCGCTGGAAAAAGAAGGCAAGCTCGATAAAGCCGATATGTACAAAAACAACTATGAAGCGACCAAACTGGCGATCAAACGTGCATTGAACGATGAGCCATCAATCGATGAACTGATTGCTAACCGTCATAAGATCAAACACTGCATGTGGGAAGATTCCTGGGATCAAAAGTAAAATCAATTTAGTGGGCGGATTGCTACGTTCCGTGCGCCTTTGGCGTGTGAATAACGCGGTTTACCGCGTATATTCCACGGACATGCCCTTTACGGGTAATACTGCATCCCATAAAATTGATTTTTGGATATAAAGCCAGTTTCAATTGGCAATAAAAAAGCGGCTCATTTGTAGCCGCTTTTTTATTACCTTAACAAATCAAAATCAGTCCTTGCGTATAGATTCCCGCACATCACGTACCAGTTGAAATACTGACCAGCTGGTTTGCAACAAGGCACTAAAGCGTGCAATGTGCAGTTTGCGAATCAATATACCGGTTAACGTGCTTACACCAACCATCAGTACCGGGTATTTCCTGAAGTAGCGAACTACCTCCAGGCCGTGATTTGCTATCACTAGCGGTTGACGTAACGGCTCCATGTTTTGTGCCAGTACAATGCGTTGTGAGGCAGCTTTGTAGATTAGTCTTCTCCTGCGTTCTGCAAGTGCGGCTAGTTTTTCATTCATCGCTTATTCCCGCCCGCCTAACGATTGGTATCAATTTCCTGGTGGTCTTTGATCAGCTCTGCCAGGCTGGCTTCAAACATTCTTGGCATGGACTTTAGTCTGCGCACCACAATGCCACCTAATACAGCACCTACAATCAGGAACAGTCCGGTAAGTGATCCCAGCACCAGTAGGCGGTGCGTATCCCAAAACACAACTACTACCAGAATAGTAAGCAGCACCGCACCAAAACACAGGCTGAACAAGGAAACGAAAGCTATCGCCAGCAGTGATATAAAGCGCTCGCGGCCTTCTTCCAAATCTGTGCTTAATAACTCAAGCCGCGTGTGAATAATGGCAATGAGCGTGACAGTCAGGTTTTTTAGCGAGGTGAGCAATCCCTCTGCCGGCTGCTTAGGTGTATCAGCCATTTTTATTAGCGCCGACCGATCAGCAGGCCAACAACCAAGCCAACACCAGCCGCAATACCTACTGCATGCCAGGGTTTTTCATGCACGTAATCATCAGTGGCTTGAGCGGCAATTTTGCCTTTTTCAATTAATGCATCCTGTGCATCTGCAAGTTTTACTTTAGCCGCCGCCAGTGATTCTTCAGCCTTGGCACGTAAGTTTACAACTGCTTCACCGCCCTGATTGGCTGTGGCTTTTATCAGCGCTTCAGCATCGGCAATCACTACTTTGAAATCGCTGATTAATTGTTCTTTGGTGACAGTGGTGTTTTGTACGTTATTGCTCATGGAAATACTCCTTCTTATTATTCATAACAGTATCTGCTATGACAGCTACTTGAAAATTTAATTTCATCCATTACCTAGCTACTATGCTACGCCTAGCAAACTAATTGGGCAAGGTAATGAGTCATTCTGTTGATGCGTATCAAGGCCGGTGCTTTAAGCGCGCCTGTATTGCAAGGACTGCAGGATTTTACGCACCGGCGTAGGAATGGCCGCACTGATGGCATCTTCGATACTCAGCCAGACTGGACCGGGTTCACCAGCTTGCAAGGCTCGTTTTGTAACCGTTAATGGTTGCGGTGTGATATGTAATTTAAAGTGTGTGAAAGCATGGCTTAACTTGGGTAAAGCGTCTTCTGGCTGTACAGATACGCCGAATCGCTGCTGCGCGATATTGATATAGTCAGAATCGGCCTCCAGTTCCGGAAAGCTCCATAAGCCGCCCCAGATACCGGTGGGTGGGCGCTTTTCCAGCATGACGTTATCACCCTCCAGCAAAACCAGCATGGTGGTGTGTTTTTCAGGTGTGGCTTTACGCGGTTTGGGCGTAGGTAGCTGAGTAACGCGTTGCTGTTGCAATGCTGCACAGCTTGTAGTTAATGGGCAGCGCCCGCACTGCGGTTTGCTTCTGGTGCAGAGCGTGGCACCTAAGTCCATCAAGCCTTGCGTGTACGCCACCATGTCTGTTTGGGGCAGTAATTGTTCGGCCAGTATCCATAGTTCTTTTTCAATCTTTGGGGTGCCTGGCCAGCCTTCAATTGCAAAATGGCGCGTCAGCACGCGTTTTACATTGCCATCCAATATGGTCTGCACCTGATTAAAAGCAAATGAGGCAATGGCGGCAGCGGTTGAGCGGCCAATGCCGGATAGCGTTTGAATGGTGGCAAAATCTTGCGGAAACACGCCATTGTGCTCATCCATGATCGTTTGTGCCGCATTATGCAGGTTACGCGCTCTTGAGTAGTAGCCCAGGCCACTCCAGTGTTGCAGAACTTCATCCTGAGTTGCATTTGCAAGGTCTGCGATAGTAGGAAAGCGCTGCATGAATTTACTGTAATAACCAATCACCGCAGTTACCTGTGTTTGCTGCAGCATGATTTCCGATACCCAGATCGCGTAAGGATCGGTAGTGTTCTGCCACGGCAAGTCATGGCGGCCATGTTGCTTTTGCCATGCGATCAGGTTGCTTGAAAAGTTGGGCATAGAAAATCAGACATAGGTTGTTTAAGTATTTTTTGATACGATTGGGTGATTACGAATAACTTTCAGGATTGTAAATGAAACAAGTTTCAATGGCTGCTTTTGCTACATTAGTGTTTTTAACCGGCTGCAAAGTTTTGCCGCCTGGGCATGATCCATATGGCCCAGGTAATAGTGAAAATGCACCTGGTCATAACAAAGTCTGTGGAGATGGTCCTGGCAAGAGTGGCACAGCACCGGGACAACTGAAAAAGAACTGCCGCTAGTTTAAGAATGTTCAGCGGCAGTTGCTCGTGAGTGATGTTTAAAATTTAAGCAGCTTTTTAACGGCCTGGCTAGCTTTCTCTTTAGCTGCTTCTTCCGGTGTTTTTGGGGTTTCTGCCGGTGCCGTACCTGCGGGCGCAGTGTTGGTCGCAGTGCCGTCAGTGCTTGCAGGTGCGGGTTCTGCGGGTTTTTTCCTGCCGAGCAGGCCTTTCAGTGCTTCCGCTTTATCGCCGCCGCCAATGAGCTCTTTAACCGCAGCACCTTTTTCGCCACCTACTTTATCGAGCAGTTGAGATTTTGCAGCGGCCGCACCAATTGCCGCAAAGTCCATGCCGTATTTAGGTGCCGAGAAAGTGCCGGTGATTTTTACCGGAATGCTCAAGCCTGCCAATGAGTCGAGGTCTGCACCGCCCTGCCCTTTAAGTGATTTGACGACGGTGGGTTTTGCCAGATAGTTGATGGTTTCATTGCCGATATCAATATCGCCGCGGCTGTCGCCTTTAGCGAGGCGCAGAATCGGCGCTTTCATGGCCAAGTCTTCATTGTGCGCCACGCCATTTTTAATGTCGAAAGAAGCACTGAGCTCGCTGAAATCGGTTTTTTTCTTCTCGTCTGCACCCAGGCTGTTTTTATCCTTGAACAGGTTCACCTTGGATTTGATGTCGCGGATGGTGCCGGGTATATCAATGCCTTTAATGGCACCATCGGCGAGGTTGACCGCAGCTTTGCCTGCCAGCGCTTTTTTGAGCGCATTCACGCTGTTGCCGGAAGTTGTCACATCCACATTCAGTGTGCCTTTGCCATCCAGCATGTCATTGTTGATGGCGTCTACCAGCAGCGGGCCGATGGCGATGTTCTTCATATCCTGTTTGAAGGTGATGCTTGGCGTGCTGCGTGCATCAACTTTCAATGAGCCATCCATGCTGCCCTGATACAGATTGGCAGCAAATGGCGATACGGTTGCAATACCATCTGCAGCCTTGAGGCCGATATTGACGTTCTGTGTTTTTACATTGGCAAGCTTAAGCCAGCCGATTTTGGCCTCGCCGCTTGCATTCAGCTTTTTTAGCGCACTCAGGTCAATCGGGGTGTCGCCTGAGCTTTTAGCCGCGGGCTGATCGCTCTTGGTGATGTATTTGTCGGCATCCAGCTTGTCTACATTCAGGTTAAAGCTGTAGATCGGGTTGTTGAAGCGGGTGATGCCGATGTTGGCGTTGACCTGACTGTCGTCCACCTTTGCCGCCAGCGGGTTCAGGCTAAGTTTCTGGCCGTCTGCTTTAAGGTCGATGCGCACATTGGAAGCTTTGGTCTTGCCGTATTTCAGGCTGCCTATACGCAATGATCCATCTGCATTCAGTGCTTTGAGCGCGCTCAGGTCCAGCGGCTTATCGTCTGCCTTGGCGGCTGTTTTGCTTTCGGCCGCAGCGTCTTTGCTGATGTAGCGGTCAACATCAATCTGGTCAATATCAATGTCGAAGGTATACAGTGCTTTTGCAAACTGGCTGATACCGAGATTGCCTTTGATTCTGCTGTCATCCAGCTTCACGTTCAGGCCTGATAGCGCCAGTTTTTCGCCATCGGCTTTAACATTCACATTAAGGCCAGACAGATGGTATTTGTCATAGATTAGATTGCCGACGTTGATCTTGCCGTCGAGCAGAATTTTTTTCAGAGCAGACAAATCAGCCGGTTTGTCACTGGCTGGTTCGGCTTTCTTGGGCTTGTTGCTGCTGCCCAAAAGTTTGTTCAGATCCAGCGTGTCGGCGTTGATATTGAATTTAATATCCGGTTTTTTAAAGCTGGCAACGGCAACATCACCGGTGAGTTTGGTGGCATCCACATTCAGGTTGAATTTGCTGTTTACCTGTTCCTGTTTTACATCGGTATGCAAACTCAGGTTGAAATCGACTTTGGCGGCACCATTAGGAATTGCCGGGTCTTTAATATCGACATTGCCCGCGAGTTTAGGCAGGTCAAAAATCAGGTTCTCAAGGTTGCCCTGAAATGGGGAGGAGAATTTACCGTTAATCGAGCGTGTGCCTTGTGTGCCGGATATATCGCCGCTGATACCGCTGCTTTGCAGCGCTTTAGGTGAGCCTTTAATATCGGCCAGCACCAGGTTGGCTTTAAGGGTATCGCCAGCTTTATCTTGTGCCAGGCTGACGGTTACCTTTTTGCCGGTGACTTCATCTTTCTGTGCAAGCAGTTTAGGTGCATTCAAGTCCAGTGAGATTTTTGCGCCGCTGAATTGGCCGGCAAGCGCCAGTTTCAGGCTGTCGATCAGGAACTCGCGCGTTTCCGGCTTGGCGTCAACATCGCCGCTGGCAGTAATCGCAACGCCTTTGCCGCCAAGCAAATCGCCGTTAATGGCAGCATCCAGGCCTTTGGCAGAAAAATGCTTGTTTTCGGTATCGGCTAAAAAGATACCTTTCACTTTTACATTCGCAGCGACTGCTGGCTGGTTTGCAGTTACGCTAAAGTCGGTGGCCAAATCAATAGGCTCAGCTAATGCAACATGGCCTGAAGTCAGGTTGAATTTCGACAGCGCGTATTGAGCACCGGAAGCCTCATCGCTATAAGTAACGCTGGAGTTGGTGACTTTAACCCCGTCTACATCGAATTTGATTTCTTCTGATTCTTCTTCGTCTTTGCTCAGTAAATCATCAAAGTTGGTGCTGCCATCTTTGTATTTGATGATATTGGCTTTGGCACCGTCGATGTAAACAGTATCGACCACCAGCTGTTTCTTCAGCAATGGCAACACTGCCAATGCTACCTGTGCGCTTTGCACAGAGGCGAACTCCTTGTCTGACTTATGTTCTGAAATGGAGATTTTGCCCAGGTTGGCACCGATCTTGGGCCAGAACGCGAGCTTGATATCACCTTCGATATTCAGGGTGCGCTCTTTTTTGTCTTTCACCAGCTTGACGATAAGCGGTTTGTAATCATTGGGGTTGAAGGTGGCTGCAATCACGGCTGCAATCAGCAGAAAAAGGGCAATGATTCCACCCAGACCAAATAAACTGTATTTAAGAATCTTTTTCATTGTTTCACCCATTCCAATTTGGTGCTGACGATTGGTTTATTGATAGCCAGCTTTGCAAACATTCTGATTTTGAACTTAATTTAATGCACAGTCCAGTTGACTAACCCAGTATAAGCGGTTGCTATCACGATGACGCCAAAAGCAATCCGGTACCAAGCAAAGATCGTAAAGTCATGGTGGCTTACATAGCGAATAAGTGCACGTACCGCAATCATTGCGCTAAAAAAAGCGAATATAAATCCAGTGACCCAGACGCCGATATCTTCTATGTTCAGTAACGCACGATCTTTATACATTGAATACACAGAAGCAGCCCCCAAGGTCGGGACTGCCAGAAAGAACGAAAATTCGGCGGCGGCTTTGCGCGATAAACCAAAAAACAAGCCGCCGATAATAGTTGAGCCGGAGCGCGACATTCCTGGAATCAGCGCTACCGCCTGCGCGAAGCCGAGCTTCAGGGCGTCTAGCGGACGAATGTCATCTACGGTGTCTATGGTGACGGTATGCTGGCGTTTTTCTGCCCATAAGATAATAAAAGCGCCGACAATAAATGCGGTAGCGACAGGAATGGGCTTGAATAAGTAGGTTTTAATGGTGTCTCCAAATGCAAGGCCGAGGACAGCCAGGGGCATAAAAGCAATCGCCAGATTAATGATGAGACGATTGGCAACCGGGTCGCGCCCGATGCCTGCGAATGTGCTTACAAAGCGTGTACGATACTCCCACACCACTGCCAAAATAGCACCTAGTTGAATTGCGATGTCAAAAACATTGCGTTTTTCATGGGTCATGAAGTTGAGTAAGTCACCGGCCAGTATTAGATGGCCGGTGCTGGAGATGGGTAAAAACTCGGTTGCACCCTCAACAACGCCGAGAATGGCAGCTTTTAATAGCAGGATAAAATCCATATCGTTATTTTTCTTGAATTTTAGTTAGTGTAAAAAATGGGCTCAAAGTGCCCGTTGATCATGATTTGTATTATTTAAGCATGCCGAGCAAGGTAGCCAGCAGGTTGCCTGAGTCTCTGCCCACTTCGCCATTAGGCGTCATGCGGTCAACCACCTGCGGCAGGTATTCGGCGATTTTTGCGCTGATTTCATCAGCATTAATACCCAGTTTATTCGCTGCGGTTTGAATGGTGGCAGTGCCTAAAACCTTGTTGATCTGTTCTGCCGAGATTTGCAGATTGGCACCCTTGCTGACCCATGAAGCCGCTTCATCAGCGAAACCGGCTGTCTTGAATTTTTCCAGCACGCCGGGCAGGCCGCCATTCTGGTTGAATAAATCGATTGCCACTTGTGCAATGGCGCCCTTTTCACCGCCTAATTTGCCCAGCATGCCGCTGGCCAGGCTATCAAATAATCCCATGGTAATCCTTTTTTAAATCCTAAAAACGCTCATCAGGTCGCAGATAACGCCATTGCCCTACCGGCAATTTGCCGAGCGTGATGCTGCCAATGCGGATGCGCTTCAGGCCAACCACATGCAGGCCTACCAGTTCGCACATGCGGCGGATCTGGCGTTTTTTGCCTTCACGCAGCACAAAGCGCAGTTGGTCTTCATTTTGCCAGCTGACTTTTGCCGGTTTCAGTTTTTCGCCATCCAGACTCAAGCCATAATTCAGCAGTTTAAGGCCATTGTCGCTCAGTTCTCCGGTGACGCGTACCAGATATTCTTTCTCTACCGTGGAGTCTTCGCCAATCAGGTGGCGTGCAACGCGGCCATCCTGAGTGAGCACTAACATTCCAGTAGAGTCAATATCCAGGCGGCCAGCTGGTGCCAGTCCGCGCAGCATGCCGCGGTGGAATTGTTTAGGGTTGTGTTGGTGCAGCTCCGGATCATCCGGCCACTGGTTGTCAGGGTGTACCAATACCACAGCCGGTTCATAGCCATCTTCTGCCTGGCCGCTCACGTAGCCCACCGGTTTATGCAGAATGATGGTGACATTCTCGGCTTGAGTCTCGTGTGCATAGCTGCTGATCACGATCTCGGCATCCGGCGCTATGCGGGTGCCCAAGGTTTCAATGATTTCGCCATTTACTTTTACCCAGCCGTTTGCAATCCATTCATCGGCCTCACGGCGTGAACAAAGCCCGCGCTCTGCCATCACTTTGGATAAGCGCGGCAGCTTGTCGCCGTCATCGGTTGTCTCAGTCCTGTTGGCAAATGCTGCTTTATTGGAGCGGGTTTTATCAAACTCACTGGCTACGAAACCGTCACGTGCCTTACCGCCGCGGCGTGGCGGGTTGCGGTAATTGCCTTCGCGGTCAGCCCGGTCGCGGCTGGTGCTGTCATTGCGGCGGGCATCTACCTGCATGGAGCGTGATGCCGGTGCGCGGCTATCAGGCGCCTGCGGCCTTGCCGGTTTCGATGCATGCGCCGGTTTTAATTCATGGCTCGATTCATGGTTAGATTCATGACTCGAATTATGAAAAGTACCGTCATGGCGATGGTTGCGCTGACGAGCCGGCTCCCTGCTAGCTTCTGGCGCGCTTTGTCCGCGTGCTTGCGGCTCACGCGATGGCGGTGCTTCGCCACGATAAGGCTTTGCTGGCGCAACGTTGCGGTCACGCGGCAGTGAATTATTGCGGCGCAGCGGTGCTTTTTTTGCCGTAACGGCAGGTGTATCGCCAGGCTTTTTGGATAATTTTAGTGTAGTCAAAACGGTTTTCCTTGAATGCGGCTATTTTACGCCTTTTTCAGCTGTATAAACTGAAAGTAAATTCAATCATATCAATTCATTAAAAACAAAACAGCCAGCTTAGAGCTGGCTGTTTTGTTGGTTAGGAAAATATCAAAAAATAATTATACTTTTTGGTAGACTTCCGCGCCTTTTTTCACAAACTCAATCGCTTTTTCCTGCATGCCTTTGGTCAGCGCCTCTTTTTCATCCACGCCTAATTGGTCAGCGTAGTCGCGTACGTCCTGCGTGATTTTCATTGAGCAGAAGTGCGGGCCACACATTGAACAGAAGTGCGCTTGTTTTGCGCCTTCCTGCGGCAGGGTTTCGTCGTGGAATTCCTTGGCTTTTTCAGGGTCCAGGCCGAGGTTGAACTGGTCTTCCCAGCGGAATTCAAAGCGAGCCTTTGATAGCGCGTTGTCGCGGATCTGCGCACCTGGGTGACCTTTTGCCAAGTCAGCCGCGTGAGCTGCGATCTTGTAGGTGATGATGCCAACACGCACGTCTTCTTTATCCGGCAAGCCCAAGTGTTCTTTTGGCGTTACATAGCACAGCATGGCACAGCCATACCAGCCGATCATGGCGGCACCGATGCCTGAAGTAATGTGGTCGTAACCCGGGGCGATGTCCGTGGTCAATGGGCCTAAGGTGTAGAACGGAGCTTCACCGCAGTGTTCCAGTTGCAGGTCCATGTTTTCTTTGATGAGGTGCATCGGTACGTGGCCAGGGCCTTCGATCATGCACTGTACGTCGTGTTTCCACGCGATCTGTGTCAGCTCGCCTAGTGTTTTTAGTTCGGCAAACTGCGCTTCATCGTTCGCATCGTAGATGGAGCCTGGACGCAGGCCATCACCAAGAGAGAAGCTCACGTCATACTGCTTCATGATTTCGCAGATGTCTTCAAAGTGTTCGTACAGGAATGATTCCTTATGATGCGCCAGACACCATTTCGCCATGATAGAACCGCCGCGTGACACGATACCGGTCATGCGTTTTGCCGTCATCGGGATGTAGGCCAGACGAACGCCAGCGTGGATGGTGAAGTAGTCCACGCCCTGCTCGGCTTGCTCAATTAATGTGTCGCGGAAGATTTCCCAGGTCAGGTCTTCAGCTTTGCCGTCTACCTTTTCCAGTGCCTGATAGATAGGCACTGTGCCGATAGGTACTGGTGAGTTGCGGATGATCCATTCGCGGGTCTCGTGAATGTTTTTGCCGGTAGATAGATCCATCACGGTGTCGCCTCCCCAGCGCGTACCCCACACCATTTTTTCAACCTCTTCACTGATGGAAGAGCCGAGCGCTGAGTTGCCAATGTTGGCGTTGATTTTTACCAGGAAGTTACGGCCGATGATCATCGGCTCAATTTCCGGATGGTTGATGTTCATCGGGATAATTGCACGACCGCGGGCTACTTCGTCACGCACGAATTCAGGTGTGATCACTTTCGGGATATTGGCACCGAAATCCTGGCCTGGATGCTGGGTTTGCAGCAGCTCGCTCATGTTTTCGCGGCGTTGATTTTCGCGAATGGCGATAAATTCCATTTCCGGAGTGATGATGCCTTGGCGTGCGTAGTGCATCTGGCTGACGTTTTTACCTGCTTTGGCACGCAATGGCTTGCGGTGCAGGTTGAAGCGCATTTCGGCCAGCTCTGGGTCGGTCAGGCGCTGTTGGCCAAAGCTTGAAGTCGGGCCAGCCAGCTGCTCTGTGTCGTTGCGTTCTTCAATCCATTTTGCGCGCAGTGCAGGCAAGCCGTTACGGATGTCGATTTTAACGTCAGGGTCGGTGTATGGGCCTGAGGTATCATAAACCACCACTGGCGGGTTTTTTTCAGCACCGAATGCGGAAGGGGTGTCGCTTAATGAAATTTCGCGGAACGGTACGCGGATATCAGGACGTGAGCCTTCAACATAGACCTTGCGTGATTTGGCAAACGGTTTGGTTGCGCCTTCATCTACAGAGGCGGTTTCATTAAGAAATTTGGAAAGATTTTTATCAGTCGCGTTCACTGTGTGCTCCAGAAAAAGCCGCATGGATAAGAATTATCACTGCCTGCTTTTTGAAAAATTAATAAATGATTTAGTAAATCATAGGGAGCAGTAAACGCTGCATTCCCTACGGCGGCATGACCCGCATCAGGTTCAAAGGGTGTGTCTCACTGTGATTTCAAATTCACAGACCCCTAGCAATGGGTGAAATATACGCTAAAACTGCTATAAAACCAAGTGTTTAACTCAGGATATACCCAAGAAAAATATAGGGTTATTGAAAATTGTGGGTGATTTTATCAGGGGTTATGCAATGAAATTTGTCAGCCTGGGGTTATGCTGTGCGGTGATTTGTTTGATGAATAAAGATAATGTGTAAGCTGTGATTAAAATCAAGTTTTATTGAATGTTTTTTGTTAAACTAGTTGTAAAAATATAATAAAAGTTAATTAATAACTATGGGGATATGACCTTGATTCTTTATTCGACTTATTACTTGGCTGCTATTTCAGCTGTAATCCTGCACTTTACCGGGCATCTGGAACGTTGGGGTATGGAATGGTTATTGGTAGTGTTGGCAATTACTGTATTTCCGGTAGTGCTGTATTTGTAAAACACAGTACCTGTCATATAACCCGGCACAAAAACCTAAGGCTGCTTAGGTTTTTTAGCGGCAAATTCTTTTGCCAATCTAGCCTGTTTTTTCAAGCCTAAGTTTACAACTTTAGGCAGTACGCCATTCAGCCATGCAAAGAATGATTCCGGCTGGCCAACAAACACTTCCTGTTTCTCATGTTCCAGTGCGCTGACCACTATGGCCGCTACCTTTTCCGGTTCATCCATATTGCCGCCGGTTTTGGCGAGCATAGCCAAAGTGCTGGCGTCGTTCATCGGTGTGTTAATGGTGCGTGGCGCAATGTATGTCACCCCGATGTTTGTATCTACCAGTTCGCGGCGTAGTGCCTGCGAAAAACCATGTACCGCAAATTTGCTGGCGCAGTAAGTTGCGTAGTATGGAAAACCAAGCGAACCCAGGATGGAACCCACCATCACATAATGCCCCTGGTTGGCGGCTTTAAATTGGGGTAACACGGCGCGCGCCAGCTGAATGGGGGCGGTAACATTGGTTTGTATCATCTGTGCGATACGTTCCGGGCTTTGGTCTTCAAGCTGGATAAAATCCAGAATCGCTGCATTATTAATCAGAATATCAATGCCACCCAGTATTTGATTGGCCTGCGCTGTTACCAAGTTGGCGGTACTCGCCACTTCAAAATCTGCAACAATTGTTTTGGCATTGCCGCCTTTAGCGGCGATTTCTTCTGCCAGTGCATCAAGTTTGCCAATATCGCGGCCAACAAGTGCCAGATTGGCGCCCTTGCGTGCAAGCAGCAGTGCAATATGTTTGCCGATACCGCCAGTAGCACCGGTGAGCAGGATGCGTTTGTTTTTAAGTTGCATGGATATTCTGCCTTATTTAGTGCATGTGTTCGGCTTGTATTGTACGGAAAATATCACCATATAATTTATAAAATATTTTCGCAGTGTGAATCAGGCACGCTTGATCGTTTTTGTCGGTAATCTGATTGACCAGACTTTCATAAAACGAAACATGGCTGATATCGAGCGAGCCGTGTGAAAGCAAATAGCTGAAAGCTTTTTTAGGCAGGTTGAGTGTTCGCATCAAGGTTTCGCCAGCCTGAGTAGCTACTGCGGTGCTTGTACCTTCCAGTACCAATACCATGCCGAAGAAGCCAGCCGGATTAACGCGGTTAATCATATCGTATGCATAAGCCACCATGACTTCAGTTGCTATGCTGGCGCTGGTTGCCGGGGTTTTGCTGGCACGAACGGCTTCTTTGTCGCCACCGCATTCGGCAATATCGTTAAGCACCCATTCCTGATGCCCCATTTCTTCTTCAATGTATTCACCGATAGCGGTTCGCAGCCATTCATAATGCCCGGGCAGGCGTCCGCCACAGGCCATCAGCAGTGGTGTGGTATGTTTTACGTGATGATAGGCCTGGGTAAGAAACGCCACATAAGTCTGTAGAGAAAGATTACCTTTGCCACCTTCTGTTATGAGGGGCAGGCTCATTAATTCCTTGCGTTCTTTTTCTGTGGCTTGCAGCAGTTGTTGATAAAAAGTCATACAGATTCCCCTTCATATAATGCATTAATTTTATGTTGATAGTGTTGCAGAATCACGTCACGGCGGTTTCTGCCATTGGAGGTGAGCTGCTGGTTTTTGGTGCTGAATGGCGCATCGGCATTGATCCAATGGCTGACTCTGGCGTAGTCCGGCAGGTGGGCGTTGATGACTTTTATTGAGTTTTCAATCTGCTCACCACTTGCGCCTTGGCGTGGCACGATGATTGCCACATTCCAGGGTTTTGCCTCGCCGAATAATGCAGCCTGAGCAATGAAAGGTGATATTTTCAGTTCACGCTCTACCCATTCTGGCGATACATTGCGCCCGAATGAAGTAATAAAAATGTTCTTTTTACGTCCGGTAATGATGAGGTAGCCATCTTTATCCATGTGCCCGATATCGCCGGTATGTACACTGTTAAGCTGCGCGTGTTGCTGACCCACGTAGCCGAGATAGGCGTTGCCGTGGATAACAATCTCATGCTCATCAGTAAAGCCAACTTCAATATGCGGCAGAGGTTTGCCAACGGTACCGGGCTTGTTACTGCCAGGTTTATTGAGCGCAACGACAGATGCGCATTCAGATAAGCCATAGCCTTCATATACTGGCAGCTGTAGTTGTTGCGCACGTGCCAGTAACGCGGGTGACACCGATGCGCCACCAACCGCCAGAAAGCGCAGGTGTGTCGGCGTGCTTGCTCCGGCCTCAAGGCATAGTACCAGCGCGTGCAGCAGTTCGGGGGTGAAAATAGCCGTGTTGGCCTGTACCTGTTTAAGCGTAGCTAATAATTTTTTAATGTCGAGCCCGCTGGCACCGCTTAGTCCGATCACACTGCTTGGCAGTAAAGTGCAGCTTGCACCGGCGAGCAGTGTTGCATATACACCGGCAACATTTTCCAGCAGGGTTGCCAGCGGCAGTACGCTTAAATGCACGTCGTTGCTTGAAAGTGCTGTAGCCGCAACGATGGATTTTGCAACATTAAGCATATTGTCGTTACTTAAACAAACGCCTTTAGGGTTGCCGGTGGTGCCTGAGGTGTAAGTGATCTTTGCGGTGTTGGCCGGCAAATCAACTTGCCTGATGGCAGTAAATTCAAATTGTGTCAGTGTTTTGCCGGCTAATTCAAAGCTAGTGGTGTTTAAATTATGCTGGGTTAACAGCGGTTCAAATAACTGCGGCTGATCTGTGACCAGTATGGATACTCCGGCATCCTGCATGGCGTGCAGCCATTGTGCCTCTGAAAAAAAGAACGGTAATGGCACTAACGGAATATTGCAGCGCATCGCCGCCAAGTCGAGAACTACCCATGCCGGATGGTTATCGACCGCCAGCGCCATGGTGCGGCGCTGTTTGCTATGTGTATCTGTAATATGGGTATCTATAACAAGAGGCGCCCATGCAGCACACCGACTATTTATGGCAGTGTTCAGTTCTGCATAAGTCAGCGCCAAGTCATCAGCACCGCGTAATGCGATACGGCTGGAATGGTTGTGGGTGATAGCCCGTAACAGATCGTTTGACGGTACTACCATTTAAATTTGTGTCACTCCACGGATCGCAACTACTTGCGGTGAGTTGTGGTAATAACTGCCCCAGCTTGCCAGCTCATCTGGGCTTAATCGTGCCGGGTCAGCGGCCTGCAAGGCATAAACATCGCGGCCACCTTTTACCAGACCATTTTGCAGGCTGTGATGGGCAGTGGCTACTGCCCATTCGATACCAAGATCCAGACTGTGCTGAATGACATGCGCAATCAGTACGCCGGCATTACGCGGGTTGGATACTGCCAGGTTGCCGATTTCAGTAATCTGATCGCGGGTGATCGTTCTGTTAAAGCGTTTTGATAATACGGTTTCAACAGGCGCATCCAGATATTGCTCTAAAAATAGTGGCGATTCATTCGCTTTGCGTAAACCAAATGCAGCGACCAACTCACCATTCTCATCACGCAAACTTACCAGATCCGGCATGAAGTTCTGCACGTTGGCGCCATAAGTTTTGGCAAATACATCATGGATATACTGCTCGATTTCGCGGCGGTCTGCCGCGTTGCAATCGGAGGTTGCCGCGGTAATGTTTTCGGCACGCTGTCTTTTTGAGGCTGCGAGTGGACGCGTCTTGTAGGCTGCCTCCGCATTGAAGAAAGCAGAGCTGTTACCTAAAGCTACAAATGCAGCATTTAAATATGATGAACCTAACAAAGCTGGATTTTGCATTTTACATTTCACTATAAAAATATATAGTTACAACTCAGCAAATTATATGCCTGTATTGTTTGATTATACGAATCGGGGAAAATTCATAGCTGGTTTTTAAAGTAAAAAATCATTAAAAATCAATGGTTTGTTTGGTTTTTAGCTGGGGTGTAAATTATCCGTATCTATCACCTGGGGTCAGAAATTGCGGTGATTGCGGTCATTTCGGTCTTGGATAAATCTATTAAAGTTACAAAACCTGCATATATTTACTTCAGGTTCTAAATAAAAGCCTGCAATTTTTGCATGAAAACAACTCGCACCAGAACTTAACCCAAGTAGAAACAAGCGCTTAACGCTCTGGCACGACGTTTGCATAACTAAAAGGTTGTATCAATGAAAGCTAATAATTAATAATGCTCAATTTATTTAAAACACCGTTTAAAACACCGTTGCGTAATGTTCCTTATATATTGTTTTTGGCCGGTCTTGCATTAAGTATCTGGCTTGTACTGCGTCTGATACTTAGCTTGCAGGTAGGCTGGGGCCAGATGAGCATGCCGGAGCTTGCCGGTATATTTGCAGTCGGGCTATGGTTTGATCTTGCGGCATTATCTTATTTGCTGGTGCCTTGGTTGTTGTTTTCTGCCTTGCTTCCCAAGCGTTGGAGTGGCGCTGACTGGCTGAATAAGCTGCGCTGGGCACTGGCGTTCCTGGTGGTATTTAGTTTGGTGTTCGGTACAGTATCTGAATTTATCTTCTGGCAGGAATTCAGCACACGCTTTAATTTCATTGCGGTGGATTATCTGGTGTATACGCATGAAGTTGTCGGCAATATCCGTGAATCTTATCCGGTACCTTTGATATTGCTGGCGATTGCTTTGTTTGTACTATTTATCCTGTTTACGCTGAGTAAGTTGCTGCGCTTTGAGACCGGGCCGCATAGCTTGAACAGGCAGTTAAGTTTGCTGGCCGCTGCCGTTTTGCTGCCGGTGCTGAGTTACCAGTTTGCAAATGTAGACCAGATGCAGTTCAGTAAAAATGCCTATGCCAATGAATTGGCAGGTAATGGGCTGTTCAGTTTCTCAGCCGCCGCGCGCCGCAATGAACTGGATTACGATAAATTTTATAAAACCATTCCCCAGACGCAGGCAGACGATATCTTGAAACAAAATGGCTTGCTGCGGCAGGCCTTTTCAAGTGCGATTAATAGTCAGCATGAGGTCCCAGATATCTCTAATATCGCACCTTTTAAACGTCGCCCAAAAAATGTAATGGTGATCATGGTGGAAAGTTTATCGGCCGATTATTTAGGCATCTATGGCAACAAGGAAAACCTGACGCCATATCTGGATAAACTTGCCAAAGAAAGCCTGGTGTTTGACAAGGTTTTTGCAACAGGTACGCGTACCGTGCGTGGCTTGGATGCGCTCTCAATCGCGATCCCGCCGATTCCCGGACAGGCTATTGTGCATCGCCCCGACAGTGACCATCTGGCGACATTGGGTGAATTTCTGGAGGCGCAGCAATACAGCACATTCTTTATGTATGGCGGTTACGGCGTATTTGACAGTATGAATTCGTATTTCAGGGGTAATGATTACAAGGTTGTAGACCGTACCGATTTTGATAAAAGTACTATTCAAGCTGAGAACGTTTGGGGTATTGATGACGAAAGTTTGTTTAATAATTCCCTTACCATGATTGATCGCATGGTGAAGCCATCGATGCCGTTCTTTGCACATATCATGACCACCTCCAACCACAGGCCATTTACCTTCCCGGAAGGTAAGATTGATTTGCCGCAAGGGCACAGGCCGGGCGCTGTAAAATATACCGATTACGCGCTTGGCAAGTTGATAGAGAATGCAAAAACCAAACCCTGGTTTAAAGATACCTTGTTTGTGATTGTTGCTGATCATTGTTCATCCGCCGCCGGTAAAACCAAACTTCCGGTTGAAAAATACCATATTCCGTTGTTTTTCTATGCGCCGGATTTATTACCAGCCGGTCATTATTCACGCATGGTGAGTCAGATTGATATTGCCCCCACCTTGCTGGATATTCTGGGTGCAAAGGGCAGCCAGCACTTTTTTGGCCAGTCTTTATTTAAAGCTGAGCGTGAAAAAATGCCGGAGCGTGCGTTTATCAGTAATTATCAGGAGCTGGGATATTACAAAAATAATACTTTGATTGTACTGTCACCCAAACAAAAGGCAGAGGCTTATCAGGTTGACCCGGTAACCCTGGAGTCTACACCTACGCCTCTGAACAAGCCGCAGAACGAAACGCTGCTTAATGAGGCAATTGCTTATTACCAGACTGCTGCGCGCGCCTACAAGAAAGGTGATTTAAATGAGGATAAAAACCTGTATTAAGCTTGGCAAAATTAAGGTTGGCTGGATTAAGGTTGGCAATTGAGCGAGGGTTTGCTGGCGCTGATGCTGTTATCAGCCAGCCAGAGTAACGGTTTGACACGGTCATCCAGTTTGCATGCATCCACGTAGCCAATAGCACCCCTGGTATTGCTCACGTAGCGCAGCACCGCTTCTTCTGATTGCACGCTGTAGGGCGGAGTTGTGCCGTGGAAGTATAAGCCGTTCCAATAGTCAGCCTGTTCATTAGGCAGGCTGCCGAGTACGGTTTTTGAGAAGTGCAGCCGCAACGGATGTTCCGCATGTAAGTTCACCGGGTGTATGCGCACACCATTTGGCCAGTACTGTTTTTTACGCCAGTAAATCTGGCTGAGTTCACGAGCAGCTAGTTGCTGCATGACAGCAATTTCCGGATTGCTGGAGACGACAATGGCCAGCGGCGGATTATCCTCTGCATAGCCGGGGTGAGCCAACGTCAGCGCATACAATGCACAAAGCGCTGCTAGTGTGTTTTTAAACAATGCTTTCATCAAAACAGCACCGCAAATGAACCGACAAAGCCGCGCGGTGTATCGGTGAAGTCAGCGCTGCCGCCTACAAACTCCATTTTAAGTAATTGTTGAGGCGTAATGCGCTTGGTTAGCCCTGCTACCCAACGTTCACCGGAAACTTGTGCTGTACCCTGCCTGGCTTGTTGTAATGTTTCCAGCCGCGTGAGCAAGTACCAGTTGTTGCCCAAAGGCGCTGCGCTCTGCAAAAATGCACCGCTGCCACCATCGCTGCCGCTGCTGGTAAAGCGTTGAAAACCTTCACCGCTTAATTCCCAGCCCTTGATGTGGGTGATGAAGTCTAGGCCTACCATGCGATAATCTGGCCCGGCTGGCTTATCCTCGGTAAATGTGGCGAGACTTAAGCCTAGATTTAAACCCAGATTTAACTGATTGGTTAATGTGAAGTGAGCGCCAGCAACGTTTTTGTACATGATCTCGCTATTATCACGAATCTGGTCTTTTAATGCCTCGACAAAAAACGAGTACTCAATGGCCTGGTTCTGGTTTTGTGTTTCATAGGGAACGCTGCCATGCAGCATCAGGCCATTGATCGCAGTCGGGAACAAGTAGCTGGTGGCCAGCGGGCGTGTCGCCGTCCATACCAATGGCGCGGCATGCAGCAGATTCCAGCGGCCGGCGGGCGTTAAAAAGCGCCCAGTGCGAATATTGACCTTGTCTGAAAGGTTGTAATCCAGATACAGCCGCTCCAGATCAAAATAGAAGTTTTTAGTATTGAAGTGTTTGTCTTCGTTCCATGCCAGCGGCCGTTCCAGCTCAAGCTCACTAAAGAACTTGAGGCGGCCATCATTTTCCCAGCTTAGCATCAGGCTGACGTCATCCAGCTGAAGCTGTGTGCTTCCTTGTCGCGGCGCGATAATGCCGGCGCTGGAGTAGCCGCCAAGTTTAAAACCGCTAGTGTCGCCAGTCGCTTCATCCGCATGCGCTGCCTTGCATAGAGTAGCCAGCAGGGCTACACTGCCCGCATAGCTTGCCAGCTTTAACGTACCTGCTATTAAGCAGTGTAAGCGGGCGCATATTTCTTTAACTTTTAGCTGAATCATGGTGCATGACTGCTACAAATGATAATAACCAAATTGTACATGATAGCCATCGGGCACAGATGCTGAACAAGCCGCTTTCCGTCAGAAAACTGCTATTAGTGGGGTTTTTTCTTACTGCGTTATTACCGATGCTGATGGTGACCTTGCTCGGCTTTTATCAGGCGCGCACCGTATTGCGAGATCAAATCGTGCTGGATATGCGAACTCGCGCCAGTGCTGCACTCAGTGCAATAGACAGCATGATGTTCGAGCGCTTGCAGAATGTTGCCTCCTGGAGCCGGCTCGATGTGATGCACGAGGCGCGCATCGGCGATGTGGATAAGCGATTGTCACATTTTCTGGGCGAACTGAAAGATAGTTACCGCGGTGTGTATCAGGAGCTGTATGTTGTAAATCTGGCAAATAAGGTGGTGGCATCCAGTGCGCCGGAGCAGATTGGTAAAACCGCTCCCATTTTGCAGCCCTGGCTGACGGTAGAACTGGCACGCAGCCCGTTGTTGTTAGCTTCGATACAGCAGCAACGGCTGCCAATATCCAGTGAGATTATTGATTCTGATAGTAATGAAAAAATAGGTGTGCTGTGGGCGGTGTTTGATTGGAATGCGATTGAAAAAATATTGAAAAATACGCAAAACCAGGGCAGTGCTGCCGCGTTGCTGGATCAGCGCGGGATGGTACTGGCGCAGACAGCGGAGTGGCAGAATATTGTCACTGCGCATGATGTATCGGTAAAATCCAGAGGCAACGGTTTGGCTCATGCGCCTATTTTTAACTGGCAGGTCGAGATCTCGCAGTACCGCTCGGTAGTGATGGCACCGGTACACCGCATGGGCTATATGTTTCTTATTCTGCTTACCGTCACCGCAATTTTGGCTACAGCCATCGCAGCGCCATTGTCGCGTAACATTACCAAGCCATTAGCCAGGCTAACCGGCTATGCCAAACGTTTCATGCGCTCATCTGTGCAACTAACCCCGCCTGCTCCTGATGGCCCGCTTGAGGTACGTGAGATGACCAATGCTTTTGGTCAGATGATTGAAGACCTGAGCCTGTCCAAAGAGAATCTGACGCGAGCGGCAAAGCTGGCGGTAGCTGGTGAAATGGCTGCGGCCATGAGTCATGAAATCAGAACGCCGCTGGGTATCTTGCGCTCATCGGCACAGGTGCTGGCGCGTGAAAAGAACCTGAGTGCAGAAGGTCGCGAGGTTGCCAGTTTTATTACTACAGAAACCGAGCGTTTGAATAAGCTGGTTTCTACGTTGGTGGATTCGGCGCGTCCGCGTCTGCCGGATTTTGCGATGTGCGACATCGTCGCTTTGCTGGAAAATGCAGTCGCCATGCTGCGCATGCAGGCCAATAAAAAGGAAATCAATCTTGAGCTGGTGATTAATGCCATGCATAAAGAAGGTTCAAAAAGCGTACTGGTCGAATGTGATGGCGAGCAAATTACGCAGGTGGTTTTGAACTTGTTGCTGAATGCCATTCAGATATTGGCTAACGGCAGCAGGGTGGTGGTGACTTTATTTGAAAATCAGGATGATGTCATTATCAGTGTGGCGGATAATGGCGCCGGGGTGGATGATGCACTTAAAGAGCAGATTTTTGATCCGTTTTTTACACAACGTCAGGGTGGTATAGGCTTGGGGCTGGCGGTATCCAAACAGATCGTGACTGCTCATTTTGGATTGCTCACGGTTGAAGCCGGGAACTTGGCTGGCGATGCAGCTGGCGCTGATTTTCGGGTAAAGCTTCCCAAGCTGCAGCTGCGTTAAGCAGTTGCATTAAAAGATACAGCTGCGTTAATTTGTTTCAGTACCAGCTTTAATTAAAATAACTTACTACATTAAAAGAACTCGCTATGTCGCAAATAATTAAAACCATATTAGCTGTGGATGATGAACCAAGCATGCTGCGTCTGCTGGAGATCAGCCTGCGCCAGGCTGGCTATCAGCCCCTAACCGCTAAGGACGGACGTGAAGCGCTGGAGATAATACGTACTCAGCATGTAGATTGCGTGGTCAGCGATTTACATATGCCGTATATGAGTGGCCTGCAATTGCTTAAATCCATTCGTAGCGGAGAATTGGATGAAAGTCAGGGTAAAGGTAAGCAGGATAGGCGGCAGTCTAATCCTGATTTGCCGGTCATTATTGTGACCGCGCAGGGTGAAGTTAAGACGGCAATCGAGGCTATGAAAAACGGCGCGTCGGACTATATTTTACGCCCGTTCGACTTGGAAGAGCTGGAGCTGGCGATAACCCGGGCATTGTCTTTTGCGCGGCTGGTGGTTGAGAACCAGTTCCTGCGAGAAGAAAAAACACCGGATATCGGCATGGTGGGCAGCAGTCCGGCTATGCAGCAGTTGTATGAGTCTATACGGCAGGTCGCGCCGGAAAAAGCCACCGTGCTGGTCGCGGGTGAAACCGGCACCGGCAAAGAGCTGGTTGCACGTGCAATCCATGCCGGTTCGCCACGCAGCAAAGGCCTGTTTGTGGCAGTCAATTGCGCGGCTATCCCGCATGAGATGCTGGAGTCTGAATTGTTCGGACATGAAAAAGGTGCGTTCACCGGAGCCATCAAAGAGCGTATCGGCAAATTTGAGCTGGCGGATGGCGGCACTCTGTTTCTGGATGAAGTCACAGAAATGCCGATGCAATTACAGGCGAAGTTATTGCGGGCGCTACAGGAAAATGTGATTGAGCGCGTGGGCGGCAATCATCCTATCGCCGTCGATATTCGTGTGGTCGCCGCCACCAACCGCGATCCGCGTGAGGCGATTAAAGACGGTAATTTGCGTGAAGACTTGTATTACCGCCTGAATGTGTTCCGTATCGACTTGCCGGCACTTAAAGCTCGCAAGTCAGATATTGCCATGCTGGCGCAGCACTTTTTAGCGAAGCGACATGTCGATATTTCGCCTGCCGCCATTGATGCACTTACTGGTTACGATTGGCCGGGTAATGTGCGCGAGCTGGAAAACGTATTGGAACGTGCGGCGATTATCAGCGGCAATCAAACTATTTTGCCCAAGCACTTGCCGGGAGAAATGGTAAACCATACAGCAACGCTGACATCTGAGCCTCAGGCTGTTGTAGCCAATTTACTGGCTTTGCCACAGGCAACAGAGGCGCTGGAACGTCGCTTGATTACAGAGGCGCTGGCGGCAACGCAGGGAAATAAAAGTAAGGCAGCCAAGCTTTTAGAGATTAGCGAGCGCTCACTTTGGTACAAGCTTAGCCAGTACCAGATGGCTTAAGTAGCTGACAGTTCTGTCTGCGAGCCAGTACGAAAATCATCCTTTAATCAAGCGTATTAAATTTTGTGCATAGGCTTTACACATTAAGTTAACGGTGTTAAATTAACAACGTTAACTATTACAACTACTGCCATGCCACCTAGAATAAAATCACAACAGGATCGTGAAAAATTACGTGCCAGCATATTGGATGCAGCACGTACTTTGTTTGTGGAACGTGGCATTGATGCGGTTTCCATGCGCGAGATTGCCAAGAAGATCAATTACTCGGCCACCACTTTGTACCATCACTTTGCCGATAAAGAAGCATTGCTACAGGCAGTATGTGATGAAGACTTTCTGAAACTGGCCAGCGGCATGCATCAGGTGATGCAGCTGCCGGACCTGATTGCACGCATACAGGCTTTGGGTAAAGGTTATGCAAGGTTTGCGCTGCAGCATCCCAACCATTATCGCCTGATGTTCATGACCCCGCGTGCGCCCTGTAATCCGGATATCACCAGCATTCAACAAGGCAATACCGAACAGGACGCCTACGCGCAGCTCAAGCTGGTGGTGCAGGATGCATTTGATGCTGGGTTGTTCAGGCCGGAAATCAGTGATGCGGAATTGACTGCGCAGACCATCTGGGCAGGTATCCACGGCGTATGTTCGCTGCAGATTGCCTTGGGGCAGGAAGGCTGGATTGAATGGGCCGATATAGAGGCGCGGCTGCAATTGATGCAAAGCGCGTTGCTGCATGGCTTGCTGAAGAACCCTGCCGCTGTTTCCTGAACAACGTAATAATAAAAACATGAATGAGTAAAGCGCCATGAACATCAGATATTTGTTACCGCTATTTGTGCTTGTGTTTGCAGGCTGCGATAAACCAACTGAGCCGGCTGCGTCGCCGCGTCCTACGCTGGTTATGGTGGTTGGCGGCGCGGCTGAATCCAGCTCCATGGTGCTGGTGGGCGAAGTGCGCCCGCGCTTTGAGGCAAGCCAGGGCTTTAGAATCAACGGCAAGATCACGGAGCGCAAGGTAGATGTTGGCGCGCAGGTGAAAAAAGGTCAGTTGCTTGCCAGGCTGGATGCTGCGGATGCTAATTTAAATGCGGCAGCAGCCATGGCCGATGTGCGTGCTGCCGAGGCCAGCCATGCATTGGCGGTGGCGGAGCTGGAACGGCAGCGTCAGTTGTTTGCCAAGAAATTCATTTCAGCTTCGGCACTGGATATTCGTGAAGCGGAGCTAAAAACCTCCGCTGCCAAGCTGGCGCAGGTAAAAGCGCAGGCCAATGTTACAGGTAACCAGACACAATATACCAACCTCACCGCCGACCGTGATGGGGTAATAACCATGATACGTGCTGAGCCTGGGCAAGTGGTGCAGGCAGGCGAAACGATAGCGCAGATTGCCAACCTGAAGGAAACCGAAGTAATGGTAGCGGTGCCTGAATCGCGTATGGCTGAGGTTAAAGTGGGTACGCAGGTTGCTATTAAAATGTGGGCAAGTCCGGATAAGGTTTATGCCGGACGTGTACGCGAGATTGCCCCGGCAGCAGAGACGGCGACGCGTGCTTTTAATGTTCGGGTAAGCGTTACCGATGCTGATGATAGAGTGAAGCTTGGCATGACTGCCGGTGTTAAATTTATTCAGCAGCAGGCGTCGCAATCAGCGCAGTTATTGATTCCGTTAGCTGCGCTCACGGAAATTAACGGTAAAAAACTGGTATGGGTGATAGATGCCGAAAATAAAGCCCAGCCGCGCGAAGTGACCGCCGGTGCGTTCACTGAAGATGGCGTGCTGATTACAAGCGGTTTGCAGACTGGTGAAAAAATCGCCATTGCCGGGGTGCATACCTTGGTTAAAGGTCAGCTTGTGAAAGCAGTCGCAAAGGCAACGCCATGAGCGAACCAAAGTTAACGGGTTTATCTGACGAAAACAAACCGCTAACGGCGGTGCATGACTCCGGCGAACGCTTTAATTTATCCAACTGGTCATTGCGACATCAGGCACTGGTGCTGTATTTCATGCTGGTGCTGGTCGTTGCTGGCGCCTTGGCTTATACCAAGCTGGGCCAATCCGAGGACCCGCCTTTCACATTCAAGGTCATGCTGGTGCGCACTACTTGGCCGGGCGCCAGTGCGCAGGAGGTTGAGCAGCAGGTAACCGATAAGCTGGAAAAGAAAATTCAGGAAGTACCGCATCTGGATTACTCCAGCAGTTTTTCACGGCCCGGCGAGTCCATGATTTTTATCGTGGCAAAAGATGACACGTTCTCAAAAGATATTCCCGATGTCTGGTATCAGGTGCGAAAAAAGGTCGGCGATATTCGCCACACCCTGCCGCAGGGTATTGAAAGCCTGACTTTCAATGATGAGTTTAGCGATGTCTATGGCACCATGTATGCCCTCACCGGAGATGGTTTTGACAATGCGGCACTGAAAAAACAGGCGGAATTAATCCGTTCCGAACTGCTGAAAATAAAAGATGTGGCCAAAGTGGAGTTTTTTGGCGAGCAGAAGCAGCGCATTTTTATTGAAATTTCCAATGCAAAACTCGCTACTTTGGGTATTAACCCGAACACACTCATTAATTTATTACAGGTGCAGAATGCGGTAGTGAAAAGTGGCAGTTATGATTCCAGCGCAGAGCATATCCGTATCGCAGTGTCCGGCCGTTACAGCCTGCTGGATGACTTGCGTAATATGCGGCTGCGGGCAAATCAGCAGGATTTTCGTTTAGGTGATGTGGCGCGGGTTTATCGGGGCTATGAAGATCCGCCAATCAGTAGTATTCGTTTTCAAGCCAAGCCAGCCTTGCTGCTGGGCGTAAGCATGAAAGACGGCGGCGATGTGATCGAGCTGGGGCACGCGCTGGAGCAGGCAACAGCCCACATCAGGCAGCAATTGCTGGTAGGGCTGGAACTGCATACGGTAACTTCACAGCCGAAAATTGTAGCTAATTCCGTCAATGATTTTGTAAAGTCGCTGGTAGAAGCGCTGGTGATTGTGCTCGGCGTGAGCTTGCTGTCATTGGGCTGGCGCAGCGGTATTGTGGTGGCGATTACTATTCCGGTAGTGCTGGCCGCTACGTTTCTGGTGATGGATCTGCTAGGCATTGGCCTGCATAAAATTTCGCTAGGCGCACTGATTCTGGCGCTGGGTCTGCTGGTGGATGATGCCATTATCGCGGTGGAAATGATGGCCTCGAAAATGGAGCAGGGCTGGGGCAGGGTAAAAGCCGCCTCCTTTGCCTATACTTCAACGGCTATGCCGATGCTGACCGGTACGCTGGTTACCGTGGCGGGTTTTTTGCCAATTGCAACTGCGGCGTCATCCACCGGAGAATATACCCGTTCTATCTTTCAGGTGTCCGCTATTGCCTTGGTGATTTCATGGTTTGCCGCGGTGATATTTGTGCCGTATCTTGGCTACCATTTATTGCCGGATTATCTGAGCGAGCCTGCCATTAAACCTTCAAAATTCAAGACCTGGCTATATAGACGTTTTGCAGTAAAGCACGGCCAGCAGCAAGTTAATGGTGATATTGACGCGCACCATCATCACGATATTTATAACACGGCGTTTTACCGTGCTTTCCGTACCGTGGTGACGGCCTGCGTGCGCTATCGAAAAACCGTGATTGTCGTGACATTGGCGTTGTTTGTGCTGTCGATTGCCGGTTTCGGCAAGGTTCAGCAGCAGTTCTTCCCGGATTCAACACGGCTGGAACTGATAGTGGATCTGCGCATGACTGAAGGCGCCTCCTATGCGGCTACCAACGTTGAGGCACAAAAAATCGAGCGCTGGCTGCAGCAGTGGAACGAAAAAAATAAAGGCATAGAAAATTTCGTCGCTTATATCGGCACCGGTGGCCCACGTTTTTATCTGCCGCTGGATATTCAGCTGCCACATCGTGGTTTTGGTCAGTTTGTTATTTTGAGTAAAGACTTGTCGGCTCGCGAGGCGCTGCGTAAAGACTTGTTGAATTTGTTTGCGAATGACTTTCCTGCCTTGCGTGCCTCGGTGTTGCGCCTTGAAAATGGCCCTCCGGTCGGTTTCCCGGTGCAGTTCCGGGTGTCGGGTACTGATATTCCGCTGATCCGCGATATTTCGCACCAGATCGCCGACATCATGCGCGCCAATAAAAACCTGGTGAATGTGCAACTGGGCTGGGAGGAGCCGACAAAGGTTATCCATGTTGAGGTCGATCAAGCCAAGGCGCGCCTGCTGGGAGTAAGTTCGGTTGATGTGGCTAATATCATCGGCGGTGCCATGAACGAACTTTATGTCACCGAATTCAGGGAAGGCAACGAGCGTATAGATCTGGTGGCACGCGGCACTGAACTGGAACGTACCCGTTTGTCGCATCTGCCGGATCTGAGCATGATTACCCCATCGGGAGCGAGCGTGCCGGTATCGCAATTTGCGACCATCACTTCTGATTTTGAAGAAGGCGTAATCTGGCGCCGCAACCGTGAACCGTCGATTACGGTGCGTGCCAATTTGCAAGGCAACCTGCAAGCGCCGGTAGTTTCAAACCAGATTGAAGAAAAACTCGCCGCTATCAAAGCCAGCCTGCCTTTGGGCGTAACGCTGGAAACCGGTGGCGCGGTAGAAGAATCGGCCAAGGGCGGCGCCTCGGTAGCGGCAGGCGTGCCGTTATTCCTGATTGCGGTGCTCACCATATTGATGGTGCAGCTGCAAAGTTTTTCACGGGTGTTTCTGGTGCTGCTTACTGCACCTTTAGGGTTGATCGGGGTCACAATCGCATTGCTGGTGTTTGATAAGCCTTTTGGTTTTGTGGCCATGCTCGGCACCATTGCGCTGTCGGGCATGATCATGCGCAACTCAGTGATTCTGGTGGATCAGATCGATCAGGATAAAGCTTCCGGTTTGCCGGAGTGGCAGGCGATTATTGAATCGACAATCCGTCGTTTCCGGCCGATTGTACTTACCGCAGCCGCAGCAATATTGGCGATGATACCGCTGACACGCAGCGTATTTTTTGGGCCGATGGCAGTGGCGATCATGGGCGGACTGGCAGTTGCAACCCTGCTGACGGTATTGTTTTTGCCGGCGTTGTATGCGGCCTGGTTCAGGGTAAGAATGCCCGCTAAGTAACGCGACCGGTGCAGACAGTTGCGCTATAATTAACAAAAGTAAATTATTCAAGAGCATAGACATGACACAGACAGTAAAGCACACAGATAGTAATGCAGTAGCCAGGTTTAATATGATAGAACAGCAGATTCGCACCTGGGAGGTGCTGGATCCGGTAGTGCTGGCGGTTCTCGATGAAGTGCCGCGTGAGAATTTCGTGACAGAAGCACAGAAAGGCCTTGCATTTGCCGATATCGAGCTGCCTAACGGTCAAGGCCAGACCATGCTGTCGCCAAAAGTGGAAGGCCGTATTTTGCAGGCAGTGGCCATTAAAAAGACCGACAAGGTGTTAGTGGTCGGTACCGGTAGCGGCTACCTGACGGCATTGCTGGCAAAACTGGCTGGCCATGTGCATGCGGTAGAGATTCATCCCGAGTTGTCTGCAGTGGCAAAAGAGCGCTTGCAGAAACAGAATATTCACAATGTCACCCTGCATGTGGCAGATGCCGTAAATGGCTTCGCGGCAGCAGCGCCTTATGATGTGATTGTATTTACAGGTTCATTGCCATTGCGTCCTGTAGCTGCCGAAAAGATGTTGAATGTCGGCGGACGTTTGTTTGCCGTGATAGGCGAAGAGCCGATTATGGAGGCGACATTGACGCAGCGTGTCAGTGAAGATGCGTTCCGTCATGAAGCTATTTTTGAAACCTGCCTGCCGCAGCTTGCCAATGCGCCACAGGCCGAAAAATTTGAGTTCTGATTTAACCCTATGCTTAAACATATAGCCGCAATCGTTACCTTGTCCTTAGCCTTGGTCGCACAAGCGCAGGCTGATGAAAAAGCATATTCCTTAATCGAAATTTATCAGCAGGCGCTGGCGCATGATCCACAGTTAGCCTCGGCTTTGAGTGCGAATCGCGCGGCGCAGGAGATTATCGAGCAGGGTAAGGCGCTGTACCGGCCAACGGTTAACTTCAATGCCGATGCCAATAAGCTTTCCACGGATATTCGCTATATAGGTGCAGATAGGGCGCCCAGTACCTCAAGTTTTGAAACCTATAAATATGGTGTTGATTTACGGCAGCCGATTTACAGAAAACAAAATCTGGTGCAGATGGACCAAAGTAAAACGCAGGTGAGCCAGGCGGATAAACAATTGCACTTAACGCAGCAGGATTTGATTCTGCGGGTGACCCAGGCTTACTTTGATGTGTTGATTGCGCAGGACAAAATTGATCTGATTGCGGCGCAGAAATCAGCGATTTTAAGTCAGCTGGAGCAGGCAAAAGCGAATTTTGAAGTGGGCACCTCCACGATTACTGACGTGAATGAATCGCAAGCACGTTTTGACCTGGTGCTGGCGCAAGAAATTGCCACCAAGAATGAATTGCAGATTGCAAAACATGCAATACAGGCGCTTACCGGCAAGGTGCCACAGAAGCTGGCAACGGTAAAAGCCGATATTAAAACGCACCAGCTTGAACAGCCGATGGATAAGTGGCTGGAGGTGGCAGCAATTAATAACCTGAATATCCAGATTCAGCAGGATGCAGCCAAGTTTGCCGAACAAGAGGTAGAGCGCCTGGGTGCAGCTCATTTGCCGACACTGGACGCGGTTGTCAGTTATACCGACAGTTACGCCAATGGCAGTGCTTCTGCCTTCAGTGCCGGTAACGAGTTGAAAACCGGCACCATAGGTTTGCAGTTACAAATTCCGATATATCAAGGCGGGGCAATCAGCTCGCGAGTACGTCAGGCGGTGTTAAGCCAGCAAAAAGCACAGGATGACGTGGGAATCGCACGCAGCAACACTGAGCTTGAAACCCAGCGCGCGTACTTGAATTTAAGCACCAGTATCGCTCAGGTTAAAGCGTTTGAGCAGGCGCTTATTTCCAGCCAGTCACAGGTAGATTCAACCAAGCTCGGTTACGAGGTGGGCGTGCGTACCAGTGTGGACGTACTGAATGCGGAGCAGCAGTATTTTTCTGCCAAGCGGGATTTGCTGCAATCACGCTACAACTATCTGGTGAATATTATCCGCCTGAAAGCCAGCAGCGGCGTGGTGGGCGAGGCTGATCTGGCAGACGTCAACCAGCAGCTGGTACTCGCAGCCGGCGGCCAATAAACAGAAAGTGCCTATATGCATGCATCTCTTAAAGCAGACGTTACCCTCAGCCAGTTTGTGATGATAGATGTGCAAAGCCGGCTGGCCAGCGTGATGCCTACCGATGCGCTGCTAACGGTTGTAAAAAATTGCGGCATTCTCGCGCAAACTGCCAGCATGCTTGATGTGCCAATGGTGCTAACCGAGCAATACCCGCAAGGTTTGGGGCATACCGTGCCGGAGTTGTCAGCACTGATACCTGACGTTCATCCCATAGAAAAGATTGTTTTCTCCTGTGCTGCCGAGCCCAGATTCAATCGCCAGCTTACCCGTGACCGCTCGCAGATCATACTTGCCGGCATGGAAACGCATATCTGCATTGTACAAACGGCACTGGATCTTATTGCAGCCGGTAAACAGGTGTTTGTGGTGGAAGATGCCGTAATCTCGCGCAACCCAGCCAATAAAACCAATGCAATTAGCCGCATGCGTGAGGCAGGCTGCATTATCACCAACACCGAGTCTGTTGTATTCGAGTGGCTGGGTGCCGCTGGCGGCGATGCGTTCAAGGCTGTCAGCAAGCTTATTCGCTAGCACTTATTCACTAGTATTTATTCGTTAGCGCCTATTTGTAAGTAGCCAAGCCGTAATGAAGTTAACCTGGACCAAGCTGATATTCATTGTTGTGATAGCTTTTGGTGCTTATCAGCATTATGGGCAGCGTGCCGTGGTACATGGCCCCGGCGTACTGGCGGCGGAAGATCCGCAGCAAACAGCTGTTAACGCTGCTCAACCACAAACCATTAACGGTTTTCAAGTGACACCTCTGGCGGGCTTTAATATCAAGGCGCGTGTACTTGCCAGTACCAATTATCATCTGGGACGCGAGGCGGAATTGTCGCCTGTTGATCTGGCTTTAGGCTGGGGGCGAATGTCAGATGAAACGGTGCTGAAACAGATCGACATCAGGCAGAGCAATAGATTCTATTATTGGCATGTAGATGCGTTTCCGATACCGCGTGAGGAAATCGAATCACATAGCGCTAATATGCATATGATTCCTGCGGATGCGCGGGTAGAAAAAATCCTCAAATCCGCACGGGTAGGACAGCTTGTGCAGTTGCGCGGCTATTTGGTGGAGGCGAAATCTGCCGATGGCTGGCGCTGGCAAAGTTCGCTAACCCGTCATGACACTGGTAACGGTGCGTGCGAGCTGGTGTTGGTGCAGAACGCGGCAGTGTTATAAGTTCGCAATTGTCAGATAAACTGGCTTAGCAAGCTTAGCGTGCGCTGTGTCGCACCACGGCTTTCGTTGCTAAAGCGTAACGCGGCGGCGCTCATGGCTTGCTGTGCATCAGTATCTGCAAATAAAGCCTGCAAATGCTGCGCCAGATCGTTACTGTTTTGTACGCGCTGTGCGGCACCGGCGGTAATAGCCATTTCTGTAGCTTGCTCAAAATTAAAGGTGTGCGGCCCGATCAGCACCGGCTTACCCATGCTGCACGCTTCAATCAGGTTTTGTCCGCCCAATGGCAGTAAGCTGCCGCCGATAAAGGCCACATCGCAGCTGGCGTAGTAGGTAAACATTTCCCCCATAGAGTCACCCAGCACAAAAGAAATGTGTGGATTCACGATAACTTTGTCGCCTGCGTCATCTGCCACTTGCCGTACTATTTGTACTGTCTGCGTGGCATCTTCCTTGGCTTCGCGTTCTCGTTTCTCCACACATTTCTTTAATAGCGACGAACGGCGCACAAAGTTAAGTGAGTTTTTCTTGAGCAGCTCGGCGACTTCATCAAAACGTTGCGGGTGGCGCGGCACGATAATGGTAAGTAAGTTTGGGATGTTGGCTTGTGCTACTGCCGCCAGAATGAGCGCCTCTTCGCCATCTCTGGTGCTGGCTGCCAAAAATACCGGGCGCCCGCTACCCAAGGAGTCTCTTAATAGCTTGCCCTGTGTCATGGCATCAGCATGTGGCGCTACATCAAACTTGATATTGCCGATAACGCTAACGTTAGTTGCCCCCAAGCCTTGCAAACGGGCCGCGTCCTGTGCTGTTTGTGCGGCAACAGCAGTCAGGCCCTGCAAGCCTTGCTGCACCACTTTACCCAGCTTGTTGTAGCCGTGCGCAGATTTCTCTGACAGGCGGGCGTTCACTAGTAATAGCGGCACTTTGTGCTGTTGGCAGCTGTCTATCAAATTAAACCAAAGTTCGGTTTCCATGAGTATGCCAATGACCGGTTTAAAGTGTTTTAAAAAGCGTTTTACGGCAAATGGCAGGTCATAAGGTAAATACACCCTGGCGACTGTGTCCCCCAACAATTGCTGGCTGGTGGCGCGGCCGGTGGGTGTGGTGTGCGTCAATAAAATCTGATGGTTGGGGTATTGCTGTAACAGCGCTTTTATCAAAGGCTCTGCGGCGCGAGTTTCACCGACTGATACGCAATGCAGCCAGATGACAGGCTTGTTCAATTTTTGCTTGTAAAAGCCATAACGTTCCTGCCAGTGTGCTAAATACTCGGGTTGTTTTCTTGCGCGCCATAGCAATTTAAGCGGTGTGAGCGGTAGCAGCAGATAAAGCAGGAATGTGTAAATGTTACGTGACATGCTGACATTTTCGCACATATTTTTAGGATGAATCACGCTTCATAATATTTATGGCAATTGTCATCGGTTTATATGAAACCAGTGCCAGAGCGGCATAGCATAAAGGCAAGCAAAAATTAACATTATTTAACAAAATTAAGTTAAAAAAATACCTTGACCTACCACTACTAAATGATTAAATTACCAAAAAAACACAATATATTGTGGTTAAGCAAAATTTTCATCACCAAGAAAATTTTAAGAAAATTAAAGAAAAATTGTTAGTAAATTGCTAATGTAACTGTTAATAATACAGGCTGAACCCATTGTTTATGCATGAGTTCTGAGTCTATTAAAAAGGGGTTAATCCATGTTAAAAGCTGTCGATACTGCAAAAAATGCAAGCACAGACGTCGAAAAAGAAATTCCAATCCAACCGGTGTCGCTTGATATCTGGGATAAAAAATATCGTTTGAAAACCAAGCAAGGCGACAATGTAGATGCCGACATGGATGCTTCTTACTCGCGCGTAGCACGTGCCTTGGCTGATGTGGAAACGACAGAGGAAAAACGTGCCGAGTGGCATGAAAAATTCCTGTGGGCATTGCGCCGTGGTGCAATTCCGGCCGGTCGCATTACCTCTAATGCAGGCGCGCTGGAGCACAAACCCGCGACATCAACTATTAACTGTACCGTTTCCGGTGTGATTTCAGATAGCATGGATGACATCCTGGGCAAGGTGCATGAAGCAGGCTTAACCCTTAAAGCCGGCTGCGGTATTGGCTACGAGTTCTCTACATTGCGTCCAAAAGGTGCATTTGTCGCCGGTGCGGGTGCCTACACCAGCGGCCCGCTGTCTTTCATGGATATCTACGACAAGATGTGCTTCACCGTATCCAGCGCGGGTGGCCGCCGTGGTGCGCAGATGGCAACCTTTGATATTTCACACCCTGATGTCACTGACTTCATCAAGGCAAAACGTGAAAACGGTCGTTTGCGCCAGTTCAACCTGTCATGCCTGATTACCAAAGAATTTATGGAAGCCGTGAAAGCCGATGCCGAATGGAAACTGGCTTTCCCGGTGACAGAAAAAGAAGCGATTGTAGATGGCTTGAATGTGAATGATGACAGCCAGGTAGTTTGGCGTGAGTGGCCAATCAAAGGCAAATACCTCGCCAAAACCGAAGGCAAAGACGCCGGTAAAGTAGCCTGCCGTGTTTACAAAACCATCAAGGCACGCCGCTTGTGGGATGTGATCATGTCTTCTACTTACGACTTTGCCGAGCCAGGTTTTATCCTGATCGACCGTGTAAACGAGATGAACAACAACTGGTTCTGCGAGAACATCCGCGCTACCAACCCATGCGGCGAGCAGCCATTGCCACCTTATGGCGCATGCCTGCTGGGTTCCATCAACCTGACCCGTTTTGTGAAAAAACCATTCACCGACGAAGCCTACTTCGACTGGAAAGAATACCGCGAAGTGGTAGCGATCTTCACCCGCATGCTGGATAACGTGGTTGAAATCAACGGCCTGCCATTGCAGCAGCAGCGTGACGAAATCATGCGCAAACGCCGTCATGGTATGGGTTATCTGGGTTTAGGTTCATCACTCACCATGATGAAAATGAAATATGGTGAAGAAGAGTCCATCAAATTCACTGAAGAAGTCACCCGCGTCATGGCTGAAGAAGGCTGGAACGTAGGTGTACAGCTGGCTGAAGAAAAAGGCCCGGCACCGATCATGGATGAGAAGTTCGAAGTTACTGCCGACATGCTGGCAAAACGCCCGGAAATGGCGGCAGATGGCATTAAAGTAGGCCAAAAAATTGCCGGTAAAGTACTGCTGGGTAAATACAGCCGCTATATGCAGCAGTTCCCTGAAGGTTTACGTAACCAGATCGCCACTAAAGGTGTGCGCTTTACGCACCATAGCTCAATTGCGCCAACCGGTACTATCTCACTGTCGCTGGCTAACAATGCAAGTAACGGTATTGAGCCGTCATTCGCGCACCACTATGCACGTAACGTGATTCGTGAAGGCAAAAAATCCAAAGAGAAAGTCGACGTATTCTCTTACGAGCTGCTGGCCTATCGTGAGTTAATTAACCCGAATGCAATGCCGTTTAGCGACAAACCTGAAGAGCAGCTGCCGGATTACTTTCTGGATTCATCCACCATCATGGCAAAAGCGCACGTGGATATTCAGGCTGCTTCGCAAAAATGGATTGATAGCTCAATTTCAAAAACCATTAACGTACCGACTGATTATGATTTTGAAGATTTCAAAAGCATTTATCTCTACGCTTACGACAAAGGCCTGAAAGGCTGCACTACTTTTAGATTTAATCCGGAGGCCTTTCAGGGTGTGCTGGTGACCGAGAAAGATCTCGAGAACACCACCTATAAATTCACGCTGGAAGATGGCAGCGAGGTGGAAGTTAAAGGCAACGAAGAGATCGAATACGATGGTGAAATTCACAGCGCGGCCAACTTGTATGACGCGTTGAAAGAAGGCTACTACGGTAAATTTTGATCGTCATTCCGTACATGATACGGAATCCAGTAAAAAATGGATTCCCGCTTTCGCGGGAAAGACAGAATTAAGGGCTTAACCCCTAAAAAGGAAAACAAAATGACTATTAAAATCGAAAAGAAAATCGTCGGCTACAATCTGGTAACAGAAGAAGATAAAAACAAGGCAGCAGAAGCCAAGGCGCAGGAGGCGGCATCTGCAAACGTCATCCAGCTGGGTGAGCCTTTGGGCCGCCCCGAAAAACTGGTTGGCAATACCTATAAAATCAAAACACCGGTAACCGAGCATGCGCTCTACATTACCATTAACGATATCGTGATGAACGAAGGCACGCCGCAAGAGCACCGCCGCCCGTTTGAGGTGTTCATCAACTCCAAAAACATGGAGCACTTTCAGTGGATTGTTGCCCTGACCCGCGTTATGTCAGCCGTGTTCCGCAAGGGTGGCGATGTGACCTTTTTGGTAGAAGAGCTAAAAAGCGTGTTTGAACCAAGCGGTGGCTACTTCAAAAAAGGTGGCAGATTTGTACCTAGTCTGGTGGCCGAGATCGGCGAAGTAGTTGAGCAGCACCTGCAAGAAATCGGCATGCTGAAAAAACCGGGTTTAGATCAACACCAGCAAAAACTGGTAGAAGAGAAAAAAGCCGAGTACTTTGAAAAACACGCCAAACCGGGTGAAGAAGTGAATGATGAAGGCTTCCCTAAAGGTGCGCAGCTTTGTAAGAAGTGCAACACCAAAGCCAGCATCATTATGGATGGTTGCCTGACTTGCCTGAATTGTGGTGAGAGTAAGTGCGGTTAATTAAAAAAAGGGGCTTCGGCCCTTTTTTTGTGTGGGTAACACCATAAGTTGCAACTTTGACCGCATAAGCTGCAGCTAACTTACATCATAAAATGCAACTAAGAGCCCTCTTGATGAGGGCTTAATCATCAGTCTTCAGTAAAGTCATGTTCAAACGCACTCCGAGACTTATATGCATAAAATTTATGAATTAGTTCATTTTTGTAAGGCGCTTTTAGTCTCTTAACTCTTTTTCCTTTTAGAGAAATTCCCCCATTGTTATCAATATTTATTTTGAACTTTTTATCTTGATTAAATGATGAATGTATAAATTCTGCAGGCAATTCACCGTCATTAGCAGCATTTAATGAGTTGATTGTTAGTTCGAGCTTTTTCTTCCAACCAGGAAGATGAATTAGTGGGGAGATACAAGCGGGTTTAAGATTTTTTTTGAGAGTCAATGCCCCATCACTGTTATAAACACATAAATCTAATATTTCAACATTAACAGCTATTGCTTCATTTAACTTGAATTGCATTTGTTTGTGTGAATTGTTATCAATGATTCTTAATAAGTAATGATATTGGTGACCCATAAAAGCATTTACTTTCTCACTAAAATCATCTTTGTTTTTGCCCTGCACTTCTTGATAAAGTTTTTCTAGCGTCCTGATATCCTTAATTGATATTGGAATTAAATAAACCTCTTTGGCTTTTCTAGGTTTATTGTCTCGAATTGCAAGATCGCATTCTTGAGAAATCAAAATAAATAATTTTGGATTTTGCTCAGTACCAAAATTAAAAATATCACCAACAGATAATGGCGAATGAAGTTTGTTGATCGAAGTGTCAAATAGCTCTAATTCCCTATATTCGGTAAATTTCTCAATTGGATTTTTAGCTAAAGAATCAATGTTAGTTTTATCACTTATACCTACAGATTGAATTTTTCTAATCTTTGCTAGCTTTTTCAGTAAATGAGAATTGGTAGTAAAACTTTTTGTGATTGCCAAATCACTTTTGATATTAATGAAGCGTCTTAATAAATCAATTTCGCATGACCCTTCTTCCCTTGTTCTATTAAAAACGATTTGCTCAATTTCAAATGCTGAACTTTGACATAAGTCATCTCTTAGTTCATTGAGTTGTTGATTAAGTTGCTTCCTAATTAAGTCGTATGTGTCAACATTAATTCTTCGAAGATAAACGCTTCTAGCGATTTCACTAAGCTTAATATCTGTTAGAGACTCTTCCCCAGATACTAAATTATTTTTTGCTACTACAGAGAATCTTGCTTGGGATTTAGGGGGTAATTTTTTATTAGATATTATAGTTTCCCTAAGATTGTTTTCGCCTTGGTGATCTTTCGCTTCGTGAGTTAGTAAGAAGCAGTAGGAAGAATTAGGCATGTTTTTGGTGAGTATTTCAATAATGTCATCACCATTTCCAATAGCATCAACTTCATCGGCAAACTTTTGATCAACAATAATAAAGCTTTTTGGTGATTTTATAAGAATATCCTTATTATTTTGCCAATCTTTCCAGCTAAAAAAATGAACTTTTTCAATAGATTGCCCCAATATCTTTTGAAGTGTTTCAAATTCACTCTTGGACAAATCTACTTTGATTTCTAAAGCTTTAACTACATCTTGTACATTCCCGTCGGTGATTTTTTCTTTTATATGGAGTTCAAACTCTTTACCAGGTAAATTTTCATCAACATGAAGTTCATTATCTCCCAAAGTATTTTGAAGAAAAGAATTTATATAATCGAAATCATTGGCATTAAATTTAGCCATTAATTGATCAATACATTCTTGTTCTTGATGGCTGTCTGCTTTATCTTTTCTAAACTGATCGTCAATCCAATATACCGACTTAAGACCAATAGACTCAAAAATCTGTTTTGTATAATTTGTTGCAGCAATTTCTTGTTTATTATTCTCTAATGCAACATTCATACACATGCTCCAGAAAAATCTAATTGAAATTTATATTTGCGATTGAATTGATTAACTTCATCCAATAAATAAACTGAGCACGCTCTTTCGGCTAATAGTGTTTTAACAATAAACAGTCCAAGACCTTGCCCATCCGGTTTTTCAGTAACAAACATATCAAACATCGAATTCTCAATTCCCGGTCGAATACCTTTTCCTGTGTCCCAGATAACCACTTGATAGTCATTAATTACTATATTTATTATTTTGGGTATTTCTGAGTGATGTTTACCAAAGCTATTGAGCCAATACTGGGAGTTTCTAATTATGTTGTCTAATACTTGATAAAACTTACCATGATTAAATTTGATGGATTTGGATGACCTTATATCAAGTGAAATAGTAATGCCATCGGTGGCAAGATAGTCAGATATATAATCTATATATGACTGTACACCTTCTGTAATTGTAAACTGATGTTTATCCTCTCTTTGGGCTTGCACAATTGGATTTAAGGTTGATACTGCCTTGGATAAAGCCTGAGTATGGCCATCTATAGCAATTGTGGCTTTACTAATATCAATGTCTTTAATATTTAGTAGCTTAAGTCGATTTTTGATATTATGATTTGATCTTGTGATATTACTAATTTGAGAGTTTACGTCATGTGCAAGGAGCTGTGCTGATAAACCAACAGAGACAAGCCCGTAAAATGAATCAATCTGTGTTTTATAGTTTTCTATTTGATTGTATATTACGTTAACCATCGCTCCTGACGATGCTAGTTCATGGGAAGCTTTTTCTATTGTAGGTTCCAATGATTTATAAAGGTTTTGAAGTGTTCCTAGCTGGTTTTGTAATTCATTTAATATATTTAGATGTTGGGGGTCAGTAAATATGTTTTCGCTTTTTTTAATATTTTCTTTTAGAGTCAATGACTGAGATTCAAATTTTTGATCAGTAATAGACTTCTGATTTTTAATATTTAAGTAAATGGTTTCCGCCTTGTTGCTTAATGTTTTTAAATCATTAATTGCTTGCTCAGGCGAGTAGTCTTTCGGTTTGTCGTAGTCTTGATTCTTTTTTCCATCTTGAAATTTTAAAGTCAGGCGACGTGAGTGATTTCTGAAATTGTTTATTTCACTTACGGCCCTGAGACAAATTTCAAGAAATGCAGTGTAGGCCGAATTAGTTACTAAGCCTTCTCTATTAGATGTGTCAACTAATTTAGGGTTTTTATCCCAACTAATATCAACATAACCTGCAATATTTGATAACCTAAGAGAGTAGTAAGAGTCACCCCCAGTTTTTTCATAATTTAGGTTAAACCAATCTTCTCTGCCAGAGCCAATTTTGAAACCATCTCTATAAAGGTTTATCCCACGCAAATACGTCTGAATTAATTCTTTCGATTTTGAGAAGCCAATGTCATCAGGTCCACTTCCCATGCTATCTCTGGTATAAATATATTCAAATATTTCCGAACCAAATTCACCTGGGTTTTCTGGAGAGATTTTTTTATATTTTTCAGAAGAAAATATTTCATCGAAATTAATTTCTTTTGACCAACTAATGTAGTACTTAGAGTTTTCTAGTAAATCGATCGTATCAAAAGTAGCTAGTTCTTTACTTTGTTTAAAGTACTCATAAAGTTGTTTTCCTTTATCACTCAGCACATAGGTTTTAAACTCTGTGCCTTCTTTCGGATTAAAACTTAATAGAGTCGATTTTCCTCTAACAGATAATTTATTTCCCTTGAAATTAAATTCATAATGCCCAGCATTTAAATTAATCAAATTCTTTGAAAGGACATCTGACTCTTCTTCAATACCATCAATTTTTATATAAAATTTAAATAAGTCTTTTCTTTTTGAGAAGAAACCAAAAGGGGATATATGAGTTGCCACTTCATATTTAAATGTGGATAGGTCAGTTGACCAATAGTCCATGTTACTTAACCCAATTAATTCGATTGTGGTGCCTTTGCCCTTATTGTGGGATTTTTGAAAGGTTGAAACATTAATTTTTATTTGGTCAAGAGTTATACCTTCGATTAATTGATCCCAATTGATGGTGACCTCACTGCCTTCTAGATTAGGCTCTGTTGAACTTCGAATTCTGCAAATAGATGCAACTTGCATTGATCCTAGGCGCCCTAGGCCTTTATCGCCTGTATAGTTACGCTCTCTCTCAGTTTTTTCACCTTGAGCTTTTTTCAGCCTTTTTTCCGAGTAACTTACAGTTAACCAGCTCTTATTGATGGTCTCTCTCTCCATGCCGTGACCATCATCTGAGACTGATATTCTCCCCTTGAAAGTCTTAAACCCTCTCTTTATCTTGGTTCCCCCCTCATCTACTTCTTCTATAATTCTTAAAGTTTCATCGGCAGGATAAAGTGTTGGGTCAACTTCAAACTCTTCGTAATATTCAGAGTCAATTTCTAGTTTGCACCATTTTGCATCGGCATCATGACTGTTTTTAATTAATTCTGTGATAGCAACAACGGGGCTTGTAATTAATTCAGCACCTAGTTGGCGAATAACGTGAGCATCAATTTTGAGTCTTAGGTCATTATTCATATTGTTGAAATTAATGCATACGAGCGAGTAAAATTGATTCTGATGTCATTGTGTCAGACGTTTTGTTGCGAGTCGGCATTTTCTTGTTAAGTATCTGTCGGTCTATTTTGCCAATTACTTGCATTCCTTCATTTTCGAGCATTGATTGAAGCAAGCTTTCCATAGGAACTGTCATCCCGCCGATCTTGCGGTTTGCAATAGTCCATGTTTGATAACCGCCTTTTTCGGTAACGGATGAGATTTTTTTAATAGATTTTTCTAAATCCCAAAAAAAAGCAGAAAATCTTTTTATACCATAGATGTTGTCACCTAAATTTTTAACAAAATTTCTTGCTGGAGTGTGGCGTTCAATAAGCTCTTGTTTTTTTAATAGTGAATCTTTTAGTGAGCCGCCGAGGCTTGCAGCATCAATGGCGTGTGTATTTGAAAATAAATCCTCACTAATGCTTCCCTCTATGTCTTCAATATCAATCCAATTGAGAGGGAGGTAAGCGTACTGTCCATAAGGAATAGTAGTTGAGTTATCACCATACGGAGGAGATGTCATAACTACATCATATTTTTTATTAATTAAAAACTTTGAATTGATTGAGGTATTGTCAGCTACTTCAATATTAATTTCGCCGGTATATCTTCCATTTCTAAGAAAGCCTAGTTCGGAAAGTCTATTACGTTGTTCATGCAAATATTTACTAAAATCATTCAGAACTTCGCAAAATATTGAGCATGGGTCTACTTGTTTTGTTATGTCGCTTTTAATGTGTAGTTTGTAGGTGGACATTCTTGAGTTGCAACTGAGTCTTATTACGCGGCAGAGGGCTAGCCAGAATAATCTTCTTGCCCACAGTGAAGGTTCGCTACGTATGTGATGCTGAATTTTGGCAAGACTAGATGAGACTTCAGGCGAAAACCACTTTTTGATACCTTTAAATTCAGATGCTTGATATCTATGTTTATCTGACAACAGTATTTTAGAGAACTCTTCTTTTTTTTTGTCAAATGCATATACAAAATATGGACCAGATTTGGCCATGCACGCGAGGCCGGCGAGGGGGTTTATATCTACACCATCAAAGTTAAGCCCACGTTCCATAGCTTCTACTAAGACGGTTCCTGAGCCAACAAACGGATCAAGTATTTTTAAGGATGTTGGTGAAACCTGGGTGATAGACTCAAGAATGAGTCCCTGAAGGCTAGGCACCATCATTGCAGGGTAATGTAAAAATGCATGTGCACCACGTCTGGGACTTGATTTTTTAAATGACCAAAAGTCTGAATCCCCATCAATTTCATGGGTGCGTAACTGCTCAATTAGAGGATCATTTATGTAGCCATTTATCATTTTATGTTGGCTACGTTTGATTTGTTGTGTAGTAACGCGCCAGGTGAAATATAACTCAAAAATGTAAAATACACCAGGCATAATTCAAATTAACAGTCAATTAGGCTGTTAATTTATAACCAGTGATAATTATCCGAAACATTTTAAGATTTTATAATAAATTTATTTTGTCAAATCTAGCACCTTAAATCCTCTAATTTTATCTTTCTCTCCAGAAACCAGTAGTTTTTATCATTAACCACTGGTTACAATAATTAACCAGTGGTTAATAAAGTCAATAATAATCAATGGGTTATTATGTTTTTTTGTTTGCATTTATATTTAATATCGTTTAATAATTAGCGGATTCGCTAAATTTGACACGGTAAAAAACTATGTTAACTTGAAATTCAGGTCGTACTTTTTTAATAAAAAAAGTTTGGTCTGATGAACCGGTGGCTTGACCGCCACCATTTTTCGAGAGGAACGTAACTTAAGAAATAAAGCTTAGAGATTTATCCTGTAATTACACAGGTCAATAAAGTGAAAAAAGCCCAAGTGCGCCAACACTTGAGCCCATTCTTTTAGAACGCTGGTTTGCTCTTCCAGTTAATTCTATTGTACGGCAAATACGTTCACTGTCAAATCTGACGTTGCCGTAATTCATTTTTTGCGCCCTGAACTTTCTGAAAGGCAGAAATGCCCATTCAGCGAGATAGGATTCTTCACGCCTGCATTTCTGAGTTGCTCCATGTTTAGCACAGGAGTTAGCCATGCAATACACAATAGCAACATCTAAACCTAGCATCATTAGTATCAACTTTCCTAAAAATGGAAAAATCCGTAGTCGTAAGATCGTGAAACGGTCAAACGCCCGCAACACCGGCAAGTATCCCAGCCACAAAATGCAACGTATGCTGCAGTGGGAATCGGTACACGAAGCCAACGCCATGCGTTTGCTGGATGCTAATCCTAATGTACTCAGTTTCCATGAGCAACCTTGCGAAATCATCTATCAATTGGATGGGATTGTTCATCGGCATTACCCAGACCTGCTGTTTAAGGATCAGCATAACCAAACCTTGGTTGAGGTCAAATCTGGCGCAGACGCAAAAGCACCAGAAACGGCACGTAGAACGGAATTTTTGACAAAAGCATTGCCGAATTTTGGGTACAGCTACCAAGTAATGATTGCGGAAGACCTCGCTACCCAACCGCGACTTGATAACATCAAGCGTCTTCTCAAGATGCGCGTTAGGCAGCTATCGGCCATAGACCGTGAAGTTTTGCGCTTAGCTTTCCAGCAGCAGCCGACTCAGCGTTGGGGAGATTTCGAGTACACCCAGCTAACCCATATTAGCCATCTTATCCTGCAGGGTTTGCTGCTCATTGATATGACAAAGCCTATCGACAGTAACGCCTTGATCCATGGCAATTTCATTTAATCTGAAAAGGAAGCTCATCATGGCAATTTATCAATTTTGTAAGAACGCGATAGTGCTCATTCAGGAACGCGAGCACACCTTGAAGCAAGAAGTGGAAGTGAATTTGTGGCAAGTAGAGGATGGCAAGACTGGCCGTATCCGGGAATACACCATGACGCAATTGCAGGAGATGTATGCCAATGGTCAGTTGGTGTTCCCGAAAGACCATGCGCGGGTAGATCAGGCAAAACCTGCTAGTAAACAGAAATCCAGGACAGATAACCGTGAGGTAGCTTCAGACGAATGGAATGAAGCCAAAATACGATTGGCTTACGTGAAAGCGACTCTTGATTCGCCCAATTCACAGCAGGCAATAAAACCTGCCATCAAGGAAGTCTGGAACAAGATTTCGATGCCGGCAAAAATGCCTGATTGGACCACAGTTTTACGATGGAAAAAACAATTCCTGAGTCATGGTAAAGATGCTTTTGCCTTAGTGAAGCAGGATCACAACAAGGGAAATCGTACTTCTCGATATCCCGAGGAGGTAATTAAATTAGTCCAGGATTGTATTGATCACATCTATTTATGTCTGGAGCGCCCGACCATCGAAGATACCTTAGATGAAGCAATTGTTGTCATACGACATGAAAACAAGCAACGCCTGACGAGTATGCAATTACCGGAACCTACTCGTCGCTTGGTCACGCGCTTAATTGCACAGATTCCAAGTTTTGATCGCTATGCGGCACGGTATGGTCGCATGGCGGCTAACTGTTTGTTTCGCAATAAGTCCAAGCATTTGGTTACCAAACGGCCACTAGAGGCAGCAGAAATGGACCATACTAAGCTCGACATTTTCGTCATCGATGATAGCAGTCACCTTCCCTTAGGTCGCCCATGGATTACCATCTGTATCGATTGCCATACGCGCTGCATCTTAGGTATTTACATTGGATTTGAGCCGCCTAGTTATTTGAGTGTAGGTAAATGCCTTAAACATGCCATATTGCCTAAAACCAATTTGCAACAAGACTATCCGGATATTCGTAATGTTTGGGAAGCGCATGGTGTCATGGATAGGTTGATTGTCGATAATGGCCTGGAGTTTCATAGCCTCAGCTTGGAGCAAGCTTGTTTCGCTTTTAATATCGAGATTGAATATACACCACGTAAAACGCCCTGGTTCAAAGGCAAGATAGAGCGATTCAATGGCACCATGAACAATAGCGCCTGCCATGGTGTTGCCGGCACGACATTTAGCAATATCTTTGACAAGGCTGACTACGATCCTGCCAAGCATGCGGTGTTGCGATTAAGCGATCTACGTCTGATTATTCATAAATGGATCGCAGATTATTACCATCAGAAGCCACACCGCAGTTTGGATCAGCAACCGCCAGCCGTGGTATGGGCAAATAGTATCAAGCCTGAAGATATCCAATTGGCACATAACCCGGCTGAAATGGATATGTTGCTGGGTAAAACCATAGAACAGAAGATCGTCAGCCACAAAGGGATTGAGTTAAACAGCTTGCTTTATAACAGTGCCGAACTGATGCAGATCAGACGCAATCGTGGCGATACTTTCAAGGTGGATATTCGTGTCGATGAAAGCGATATTGGCTACGTGTATGTGATGCTGGGGCATCAAGACCACCTCAGAGTGCCGGCGTTGAATCCTGACGCTCATGGCGTATCGCTGTGGTTGCACAATATTTTTCGTAAATACACCAAAGAGAAATACGGCAAAACTGATCGCTATACCTACGCACTTGCCAAGACTGAGATTCGCGAGATTGTTGAGGAGGCTATGAGATTAAAGCGTAAAAAATCCAATAGTCGTGTTGGGCGTTATCTTGATGCTGCGCACCAAACCAGTGTTTCTCAACTTGGCGCTCGCATGATTGAAAAGGATACTTCTGCAGTCATTCCTGTAGTTGTGGAAACCACCAATTCCCGTCAGACACGCTATGCCCCAATCATCCAGAAACGCGGCCATGCTTAATTTGCCAGTATCTCGCACGTAAAAAAACATATCGAATATTAAAGGACATTTCATCATGCAAACATTTATTCCAACACAAGTAGACAAAATCCTGATTGCTCATCAAGCTTATCAATTGGCAGAGCAACGTATTACCAACCAACTTATGGCAGCACAGCAATATGCAGAACCTACCTGTTTGGCACTGGTAGGCGAATCACGCAGCGGTAAATCACGTTTGGCTGAAGCCATCATGTGTAAATTCCCCAAGCAGCGCACACAGACTGGGATGAAGGTCCCCGTGTTGTCAGTGAAGACCCCATCCAAGCCGACGGTGAAAGGGTTGGTAGAAACACTATTGCGTGAACTGGGGGATCCCTTGTGTTTTAAACGGGGCTCTGAAAATGAGAAAACTGAACGCTTGTATGTCTTGCTCAAGCAAACCGGCACGCACACTATAATTATTGATGAGTTCCAGCACTTTTATGACAAGGTCTCGCATAAAGTGCAGCACCACTTATCTGATTGGCTAAAAATCTTTGTTGATAACACGGGCCTGACCATTCTGGTCGTGGGGCTGCCCGACTGCATGGCTGTTATCAATCAAAACGAGCAGCTTAGAGGTCGGTTCATGTCAGCCATCCATATGCGTCGCTTTGCATGGGAAGATGCCCATGACCGTGAAGAATTTGTGGCCTGTCTGGATGCATTTACCCAAGGTTTAGCACGTTACCAGTTTCCAGACCTAACTTCGGATGCCATGGCTTTTCGGTTTTACTGTGCGACAGGTGGCCTGATTGGCTATATCGCAAAAATACTGCACCAAGCTTGCCTTAATGCGAATGTTGCCAATACCACCTCGATTACATTAACTGATCTGGCGCGAGCATATGTAGAAGCGGTATGGATAGATACGTTGTTTGATAATCCGAATCCATTTTTGGCGGACATTATTGGCAGTGGTGCCAATGTGCTGTTACATCATGCCAAGCAGATTGGTGCCATGGCCGATCCTTCTGAGCCGGTAGTCGAAACCAAGTCTCGTCGTAGACGCAATTCGCCTACTGCCAGTGAAGTGTTGGTTGCTTAAAGGAGTGTCTATGACAGATAGCCAATCCATGTTTGAATCGCTGCAGCCATTGGTGGTTACGCCAACTCCAGAGCAAGGAGAAAGCGTACTCGGCTTTATCCTGCGTACCGCGGCATTGAATGGGTATGACAATCCCAACAGGATGCTGCGTTATGCCGGGATGACGGATAACGAGACACGTTCTGCCAGACCGCCTTTAGCTAAACTGGCACATTTGTATAACCAGTCTGTTGATGCCTTGAAATCATCGGGCTTGGATTATACAGAGGCTGGTTATCATGGTCGTCAGATTCCGGTGCTGGGGCAATCCATCCACTCGATGTTTACTCGCTGCAAACACACCGGCATTTGTGTTGAGTGCGTCCGTGAAAGAGGCTATATCGAAGCCTATCATGAGCTGAAATATGCCGTGGCTTGCCCAGTACATGGGGTTAAAACTATGTATCACTGTCCTGCTTGCAATCAATCTCTGGATTGGCAACGTCCAGGCTTGGCAATGTGTCGGTGTGGTACAGACTTGACACATTACACTTCAGCTATTGTGGAGCATCCAGTCATATTGACCTTGCTTGGCGTGTTGCGTGACAAGTTGATGCGGGTACCTTTGAACGAGGCCTTGCTGGAAGAGCATGGTTTTCCGGTGAAGGGACTGCAAGGCCTTTCGGTCAACACTTTGCTATCTGTCATTTATCGCTTTGGTCTGTTTAATGAAACGATAGCATCCGACAATAAGGAGTGGGATGCTGTCGTGACCACTGCTCAAATATTGACTAACTGGCCGCATGGTTTTCATGATTATCTGGAACAGGTACATGCACCTAGAGCTAATCTTGAATTGAGTGGCTTACGTGGTCAGTTCAATACATTCTATGAATCCTTTTTCAAGAACATAGCTAACGAAAATGAAGTGGAATTTTTACGTGAAGCTTTCATTCAGTTTGGTCAGCAACGCTGGCATCAGGCTATGTTACACCCCTTGTTTAAACCTGCTGCTGGCAACGAGGTTGTAGGTATGCGACAGCTAGCTCATCAACTAGGCGTACAGCCTAGCACTTTGAGAAAGCTGATTACGGATGGGCATGTGCTCGTCGATACACAAGTCCTGAATGTCACGCGTAAACGATTGACCTTGTCACCACAGCAACCTTTTGCGTTTGCTGCAGGACAACGCCTTAGTCTGAAGCAGGCGGCACAACGTTTAGATATTCCCGTTGATGTATTACGCGCTTATCGGTCACAAGGCTTGTATCAAGCGAAACACCTAGTGGTGCCGATACAACTGTTTCATGAGCGGGATGTCGATGTCTTACATCAAGACTTGATGCAAGGATTGTCTCCAATAGATTTGCAACCAGAAAAGCACCATATTACCTTGGAAGCCATCATGCGCATGAAAGTGACTGCCGAGATTAAGGCACTTTGGTTAGCTGCAGTACGTGATAAAAACATGCAAGCCATCGCAGCACATACAGCGCTGCCCAGTGGGTTAGTGTTTGATAGTAGCGAGGTAAAAGCTTATATAACGACACTGCAAGCAACCTTGCAAAATACCATGCCATTGTCTGATGTAAAAAATTTGCTTGGTATTAACACAGCGAACCTATATTCAATGATTCAACATGGTTTGCTTAATCCCCGTTATTTGCAACAACATGGTTTGCGAATCACCGGTGATTCATTAGATCAATACCAGCGTACATTTATTAAATGCCGTGAAATAGCGCAGATCAAAAACGTCACTCAGCAGTCTATCAAGCAACTTTGCCTGCAGATGCAAATCCCCTTGTTCCAGCTTGGACGCCAGACCTCAACACAAATCAGCCACTGGATTCCACGGACTCATGCCGGACTACTTGGGGAGAATTATGCCTGGAACTATTGCTTGGCAGCTTGATTTTGTTTTGAATTAGGACAGACTTTGAAAGTAATAATAAATTGCTTTAATATAAAGCATGAACTCATTATTTATTAACGAATTTTTAGATGGGATTGCATCTGCGCTAAAGCGAATTGCCAGTCAAACCAAAGGAGAATATAGCCATGAAGATCTCCGGAATGAAGCCTATTTCTATATTCTGGAATTTGACCAAGAGCATGAACGTTATCCCAGCCCATGGGATGATCAAGACAAGGACTGGGTACTCGGGCGAATGTACAACCACTTCGTAAAGTGGGTTGATCAAGACTTTCGCAAATCGCTCCGTATCGGTAGTTTAGAGAATGATGAGGGTGATGCCTGGGATTTTGAATTGCCCGCAGAAGAGCATAGCGACCCTATCATGCAACTTCTCTTTAGAGAGCATTCAGCCAAATTAGAGGATATGTTGCAATACAGTTATTCGGAAGCCAAGGCCTATGTGGTTGCATTTGGCCAATTTGATTCTGACAAATCCCTTTTAAGCAGTTACTTGTTTATCACGACAGATACCTTGGATAATCGCTGTGCACGAGCGATTCAGATGGTGGAGCAACAGCCTTCGCTCTTTGATTATATTGAAACGATTGATGATTCATTTAGCCCTATGCCTGGGCGGGAAAAACTTAAAACCAATGGATTGGTTGCCAAGCAACAGTTGGCATTGCATTTTGGGTAGTTCAATTGAAAAGCAATGTTGGAGTTGTGCAGTGCAAATGAAAAAGCCGCTACTAATGAGCGGCTTTTTCGCCTCAGACGATAAGTTAACTTAATGACTTCCGCTAGAGGAGAGTTGTAGATACATTGTAATGATTCTGTGCAAAAGTGCAATGTATCTAGCTTTTCGCTGAACTAAGAAATTTAGATTGTGAAAATAACACCTCATTTTCATTCTAAATTTTTTAAAGATGTTAATTAACTTAGAAGATGATTTTAAGCGCATAGAAAAAGAGTTGTCTGAACACAAAAATCGCATGGATATATTGGTTCATGACAGCACAAGGCATGAAGCGATAATCGAGTGTTATATCGGGAAAAAATCCTTGAAGAAATGACTTAATTGCCTACCAAAATTATCGATAATGCTCAGTAAGGTTTCCAGATTTATTGATGATGCCTGCTTTTAATAAGAAAGCAAACGCCAGTTTAGGATCTGCTGCAATTTCAATTAACTTCTTGGACAAGAAATTCCCTACCCCGGAGTCTTTAGCGACGGAGGTTTGACCAAGGGCGGTTTGACTATTTTGCGAAATGGTTGTTCTATTTCTTTTCATGTAGCTAATTATGAGCCTTTACTAAGATTGTTGCTTATTTTGAGTGTAATATTAAACGACTTAATGAAATATAGTTTTGTATTGTTAGTACTTATACCAATTTGGATTGGTAACAATCGAAAAATAAGGAATTTGGTGCTGACAAAATTATTCAAACGATTACATAATGTAGCTTATTGCACTACATTATGACAATGAATGAATAATTTGGAATACCATGAACGGCGCAGCATAACAGTCGATTCAGAAAACTCGGGTTATGACTGATACTCCCATGCGCCTGCCCTTAAAAAAGCGAACGCTAGATCAAGATTGGCAGCGATTTTTATTAGCTCATTGGACAAGGAATCCTCTAATCCTGAGTCTTTGGCGATAAAGGTGTGATCAAGGCGCATCGTCTGGATTTCAATAATGATTATCCAGCACGGAGCGCTTGCAATTTATGCGTAAAACCACATCAAATGGACTTTGTAACTAATATCGGTAAGTTATATGACAATAGTAGCCGTTCTTTTTGCTGACACTTTTCCAGCTATCATTTCAGATTCTCTAATCAGTGCCAGATGAACTAGGCCTCTCAGATAATCAAGAAATTAAGGATATTGTTGAGCATGAAAAAAACAAATTTATTAAAAGAATTGAGATTGAGGAAAAGCGAGAAGAAGCTGAGGGAAGAGATCGAACTGGTAGTTTTGAATAGTCGTGAGCATATACATGGGTAATAGATTTTTACTTATTCTACAGAAGTGGAGTTTGCAGGTTGTAGCATTCGTTTTTTTACATTACATATTTTTTGCTTCTCTTGCTTACTCACAGCAGCTTCCCCAAACTCCACAAGTCCAAGCCGAAAAGAAGTCCGAGGTTGCCCCACAAAATAAGAATAAGTCCAATACAAAACATCAGCCGACTAAATCTAACGAAGCGTTTTCCTCCACTAAGACCCCCGCAAGCAATTCCACAAACTATAGTAACAAGGGAGGAGATAACGGAACCGAGTTCTGGCCGATGTTCTTTGGTTACCGCATCAAGATTACTGATAGTTTCATGGTCATTATCAATTTTATATTGGCGCTTTTTAGTGCACTGTTGTGGAGATCTACTCAAGCTGCAGGTGTTTTTGCCGAAAAACAAACTGCTTTGGCTCTGATGCAAACTGAAATCGCCGAAAAGCAACATAGTCTTCAGCAATCGCTGTACCGCATGGCACTTAGACCAAGATTGACCGTCCGCAACATATCCTTTGTTGATGGAGGCGAACATTTCATCACAACAAATAGGAATGTCTCGCTTATACAATTTAAAGTTGTAAATATTGGCGGTAGTAGAGCAACAATCATTAAAAGTAATGCTACGTTTACTGATATTGATGAGCCTTTCCCATCCATACCGCCATATAGTGTCGATATCAGCACTGTTAAATGTCTTGTTCGAGAGCCTGGTCAAGCCGGACCTTTTGAAACTCTGGTTATAGAAAATAAAAATCTTACTGAATTGATTAATGGCTGGAATAATCGAAATGTTACTAATGGAGACAATAGTACTTTTTATTTCATTGGTTATATTGATTACACAGATGAGATTAATAATATACGGCGTATGTCTTTTTGTAGGCAATTCAATACTAGAACCAAACGCTTTGTTGATGTTGATGATACAGAGTATGAATACAATGATTAAAGATTTACGGGTAACTACCATACATTACCTCGTCTAAGCTTTGAGCTAAGTTGCAGCTTATTAGTAAAATCCGTAAGGTAGTTGCAACTTATGACGGGGTTTAGGTCGCGATTTATGGTGAGTTCTTGGCGTCTAACTAATTGATATTTATTGCCATGAGGATGCATCATTTGCGATCCCCAACATTTTGGGTTAGCTCTACGTTATGCAATCAATAAGAAGGAGTATTGATGGCAATTTTTGACCTCTTCTCCAAAAGGCAAAAAGCATTAAGGGGGGACGTACCTGATGTTTATACTTACGATGACTTGCCAAATACTTTGAGAGTGCAAATCGTTCATATATGGTCAGATGCACTTGGAAGTGATGAAAATTATTACGACCAATATGGATGTGGTCCTAATGTCCAATCTGCTTATAAATTTATCGTAGATACTCTGTGCAGAGAATATGGAATGTTTCAACTCCCTACAGCAGAAAAGCATCGTGGGAGAATGTATTTAGATGAACTGGCTAACTATTTATTGCAAGTTGACGATGTTGAAAAGCAGCTAGATATTGTTGAATTAAGTTTTAGGTATATCGATCGGATTACTCGCAAATATGACTACTTACAGAAGCAAAATGCTTCGAAAAGCGTGGATGATGCAATTGATGAACTAAATGCTAGATTCAAAGAGCATGGAATAGGCTTTCAGTTTATTGAAGGTGAAATTATTCGAATGGATTCTGACCTGCTTCACTCTGAAGCAGTGAAGCCTGCTTTGCGGTTGCTGAATGAGAAAAACTATCAAGGTGCCCAGCAAGAGTTTTTAAGTGCTTATGAGCACTATAGGCACGGTAAAAATAAGGAAGCTCTCAATGATTGCTTGAAATCCTTTGAAAGTACTATGAAAGCCATATGTGATAAAAGAAAGTGGTCATACCAGCCTAATGCTACATCGAAGGCTCTAATTCAAGTATGTTTTGATCATGACCTCGTTCCATCATTTTGGCAGCAGCAGTTAAGTTCATTGCGCAGCATGTTGGAAAGCAGTATTCCGACCGGTCGTAACAAACTAAGCGGACATGGCCAGGGAACAAGTCCAACAACCGTGCCAGATTATTTGGTTGCATATATGCTGCACATGACAGCCTCCACCTTAGTATTCTTAACTACCGCGGAGAAAAACTTTGCATAACAAGTGCTACTAGGTGCAAACCTACGCTTCGCTCTATTCCGCCCAGAGTAAGGTGTTAGGCTTTTATCCTCTGCCCATGCTTGCAAAATTGGTATCTGGTCATGCGATCAATGGGGTCAGACTCGATTGATTCATTATTAGGTAGCACACGAACTACAGTTAGAGTAAGTGTGGTTAATACAAAAATATCACTTAAACAAATCATCCAGCGGGTTTTTCCCACCGCTGGCAGGCTTGGCTGAAACGCGCTTGGGTACAAATTCCTCTTCGATATTATCGCGGTAAAAGCTCCACTGCGAACCAGAAGCTTTTAGCCGGCGCCATAAATCCTCACTCACGCCGGAATATTCCAGCGCGCTGCCGTCATCCAGCTCCACACGCAAGGTGCGGGTTTTGGTATCAAAGCCGATGGCGCGCAATTTTCCGGCACTGATTTTGGTCATTTCCATAGTTATCTGCTTAGCTCGAGTGGAATTGATAAGTGGGGTTGAGCTGATTTTATAACCAAGCATGCGGTCGCTCAAGCTGCAATAGCTTAGGCGCATCTTAATTTTTGGCTATTAAACACGCTGCTAGCTTGATGTAAAGAAAATGTCACAAAAAGTGACTATATTTTCCATATAAATGTGCATCAGAGCTACTTGCAAGCTTGATGATATTTAATAATCAACAGTGGCTTGGGCAAGAAAGAATTTTATGATTGGCAAAACATATAATGTACTTGTTTTAGGTACTGGAAATTCCGCAAGAAGCATTATGGCCGAGGCGCTGTTCAATACTATGGGGCATGGTGTTTTTAAAGCATATAGCGCAGGCAGTTCGCCTACGGGTGTGGTCAATCGTTTTGCAATTGAAGAGATTAGAAATACAGGCTACCCAATCAAGAATTTAAGAAGCAAGAGTTGGAATGAGTTCTCTCGGCCAGGGGCCTTGGTAATGGATTTTGTCATTACCGTTTGTGATCATGCGGCAAGAGAAATTTGCCCGGTTTTGCATGGCAATCCAATGACGGCACATTGGGGATTTGATAATCCGGCAATGGTTGAAGGTTCTTTTGAGGAGAAGAGGGCTGCGTTCAAGAAGACCTTTCTGCAAATACGAAATAGAATCGATTTGTTTACTCAACTTCCTTTAGCGCATCTGGATCAAAAATCCTTAAATCATGGCATGGATAAAATAGAAAAAGAATTAACACGCTAAGCTAAAATCAATGGGGGGTCAGACTCGATTGATGCCTCATAACAACAGAGGAGCGTCAGCATAAATGTGAAGATGACCGAACTATGCTGCTTGATCATCTGCCATTAGGTGCAATTGACCGACTATCACCTGCAAGCTCCTGGACTAACCCCCATACATTTCTTGAATGCCTTACCGAATGAAGCTTCAGACTGGTAGCCTACTTTCTCGGCAATCGATAGCATGGAAAGCTTGCTGGTTGTAAGCAAATCACGTGCTTTCAACATGCGCCAAGCTGTCAGGTAGTGCATGGGCGTCTGCCCTGACACGACATGAAATCGGTGAGCAAAAGCCGTGCGTGACATGCCGGCTTCTTGTGCAAGTGCCTCCACCGACCATGGGTATTCCGGTTGCTGGTGCATGGCGTTCATCGCCAGACCAAGTTTGGGGTCGGCAATGGCCCCCAGAATGCCGGGTGGCGTATCTGCCTGCTCGATATAGGCACGCATGATCTGGGTGAACAGCACTTCGACCAAGCGGTTCACCACGGCTTCCGTTCCTGGACGCACTTGGCGGATTTCATGACTGATGAAATTGATTGTAGTCTGTAGCCAGGAGAGTTCTGTCGCGTCTGTGCCTTTGAGGTGAATTAGTGGTGGCAGTGCATCCATCAAAGGTGAACGCGTCTTGCGATCAAACTCAAAATAGCCACACAGCACATTGGCCGGACTGCCGCCGCCACCATATCTTACCGGACCATAGTTTACGATGGTCTGCTCGCCGATTAATTCCGCCGGAGCGATTGCTTTGCTGTCTGGGGCATCCAGAAACAGGTGCGCATGACCGTGCGGGAATACCACCAGATCCCCTGCGTTCAGGCAGACCGGCTCTGTTTCGCCCACCACTTTTATCCAGCAGGTTCCACGCGTCACTACATGGAATTCTGCCATCGGCGTCTCGCTGATATCCATGCCCCATGGTGCTGTCAGTTCACAGCGGAAGTAGATGCCGCCGCCAAGATGTAACGCGCCAAGAATGTCTGATAGTGCATCCACAATATCTATTCCGTACTAATAGACATAAATAATGCACTATATATCATTTTTATTCCACATCTGCCTCTATAAAATTCATTCCACATTGCATTTCAACGCATCGCTTTGCTTTGCGTTTGCCACTTTGTTGTGAGCAAACCTTTTCATTATTCAAGGAGAACAATATGTCATCCAACTATCAAATTACCCTCACCCCGCGTACGTCGCACGATGCTGAGCCGCGTGCCAAAGCTGGATTGGAAAGCGCACAGAAGGCACTGGGTTTTATCCCCAACATGTACGCCAATATGGCCAACTCGCCCATTCTGCTGGATAGCTATCTGTATACCTATGGGTTGTTCCGCAAGGAATCTGGGTTTAGTCCGGTCGAACAGGAGGTTGTGTTCCTGACTATCAGCAGGGAGAACAGCTGCCATTACTGCATGGCTGCGCATAGCTTCGTGGCAGACGCTATGTCTAAGGTGCCTACGGAGGTAACCAATGCCATTCGCGATGGACGTGAAATTCCTGACACAAAGCTACAGGCGTTGAGTGCTTATACCAAGACCGTTCTCAACTCTCGCGGCCACCCTTGTCAGAAATCTACCGCAGCGTTTCTGGCCGCCGGGTATAGCGAAGTGCACATCCTTAACATCGTGCAGGCGATTGCCGTGAAGACCATGAGTAACTACGCCAATCACTTGTTCGGGACTCCGCTGGACGCAGTGTTCAATGGCCGTGTCTGGCAGCCTGCCTGCCAATCAGACGCCTGCGCTGCTTCGGCTTGTATGGCATAACGGCCATCCAAATCCGCACGTCATTTCCTAAATCAATGGGGCCAGACGCTGAAAATCAATGGGGTCAGACTCCATTGATTCTGTGCTGCAACCGCATCAGGCGGCATTCAAGTTTAGGCAATATATCACCAGTAGCTTAGAGCAGAAATATCAAAAAACCTCTTAATAACTGCTCCAGTTCGTTAGACTATTACATAATCTAAGTAGCTTAATGTGTTTCGGTGAGCATATGGGCAACAGCGCGCTTTAACGGCGCAATACGATTGCCAATGCGCAGGGATGCGGCGCGTAGCAGGCGCGCCGGAATGGTGTCGTCACCATAAAGTTTTGCAATAGCATGTGTGGCGATAAACAGCGGACGTGTGCTGAGGCGATGTTGTCTTTCGTAACGCCCTAGCAAATCAGGGGCTGCGATATTGCCGCCACGCAATAGCGCTGCTTTGATTTCTGTGGCTAACGTAGCTGCCCCGCGCAGGCCGAAATTGAAGCCGTGCGCAGTAACTGGATGCATGCCGACAGCAGCATCGCCGATTAGCGCAAAACGTTTTGCCACGATCCGGCTGGCGTAGGCAGTTACCAACGGGTAGGCGTGCCGTGTTGAAACCAGCTGCATAGCGCCAAGCCGGTGCTTGAAGCGCACGGCAATTTCCTGGTTGAAGTCTGCCTCACTCATAGCCATTAATTTTTGTATATCGCTTGCCGGCAGAGTGATAACTACCGATGAGCGCATACCGTTCATCGGCAACAGTGCCAACGTCTGACCATAGTCAAACCACTCCCACGCTACATGCTGGTGTGCAATGGTATGCTCCATGACGCATACCATCATGGTTTTGCCAAAATCATGCATGCTGGCTGAAATGCCCATCGCACGGCGTGTTTCTGAAAAGCGGCTGTCTGCGGCTACTAAAAGCTGCGCTGCAATGTTTTCGCCATTCGCCAGCGAGATGTGCGCACCTTCATTATCGGTACTAAGCTGAGTGATGTGTGCCTCTGTTAATAGCGTGATTGACGGTGACGCTTTAACTGCCTCATAGGCTGTTTTTCTGATAAGGTAATTAGACACCAGATAGCCTAGCTCCTGCTTTTTGCTATCACGGTGGTCTATGTTCATGGCGTAAAGAGACGGCCCATTCAATACGCGGGCATCGCGCAACGGCGAAATTGCTTGTGGGTCAATGCGTTTCCATAACCCAAGTGTTTGCATGAGTTGGGCTGAGCTATGCGTGAGTGCAATCTCTCGCCCATCAAAGGCTGGGTTCGCCAATTGAGATTCGTGCTGACGTTCTAGAATGGCAATTCGCAATCCGCATTCGGCCAAGGCCTGTGCAAAACATAAGCCAGAAGGCCCCGCGCCCACAATGACAATATCGAAATTCATAGCAAGTCGATCAGGAAATTGTTCATATAAAAATGTTTCCAATCATTGCGATTAATACCAAGCTTGGCTTTGACGCATGTCAAGATGCATGTTAATTAGTGGAATAATAGAGGAGTTGCAAGATTTTATTTAACTGCACGTATTTTATTTAAGTGCTAAAAAGGAGTTAATCAGCATGAACCTTACTTCAAGTGCTTTTTCGCATCTTGCGGATATTCCCAGCCTGTACACCTGTGAGGGTGATGACTATTCTCCGCCTTTGTCGTGGGCTGACGTTCCTGCAGGTACCAAAAGTCTGGTGCTTATTGTTGATGATCCTGATGCGCCTGATCCGGCCGCGCCGAAAATGACTTGGGTGCATTGGGTGCTATACAACATTCCACCTGATTGCACAGGTTTAAATGCCGGAAAATCCGGGCTTCCCGAATTGCCAGTTGGTACGCTGCATGGTGTTAATACGCTGGGTGAAACCGGCTACGGCGGGCCATGCCCACCTATTGGCCGTCACCGATATTTTCACAAACTCTATGCGCTTGATCTCGTGCTTCCATTACTGCAGCCTGCCACGAAGGAATCGCTAGAAAAAGCGATGCACGGCCATGTATTGGCTCGGTGTGAATTGCTGGGCTATTACAAAAAGCACGGTAAATAACAGGATCCGCCATTATTATTTGGCGTAGATGGAGGACTTAATCAGCCGGGTGTTTTGTTGGTTTTGTACATATTATTTTCATAATTGGTGCGTACACTGGTCACAAATCAATAACTTTGATAGGAGTGATTATGATGGATGGGATTTTATGGAAGCTGCTGATCTGGATGCTGAATTGGGGTTTTACGGCAATCTTAATGCTGTTTTCGATTGCCGGCATATTTGCTGAGGCATAACTCACTACATCAATAATCTTGTTGTAATCTTCAAGTTGTAATCATCTAGCAAGCCCCGCAGGGCCTGCTATCACTATTTGATTCTTGCTAACAGATCGTCAATTTTTACGCCTACCTCAGGCACTCCATCAAAACCTGTGCCAGGTTTAAGAGCTTTCCAGTGTTTGTTGACGGCCATATATTCGTTAGCGGGCAAAGATATGTATTTGATCTGCTTGGCTAACTTGGGCGAGCTTTTCAGATATAAGTAAAAATCAACAAACTCTTTTACCTCTGGCTTAAATGCCGCTGCTGTAGCATTTACGTAAATGAATAGCGGGCGTGATAACGGCTGATATGTGCCATCTTTCACTGACTCTACAGAGGGTAATACCGCTGGCGCATCTTTTTTGCCAACAATAGGTACTGCCATGAGCTTATCCTGATTTTCTTCATAATAAGCATAACCAAAATAACCAAGCCCACCTTTGTCAGTCGACACGCCTTGCACTAACACTGTGTCATCCTCACTTGCCGTATAGTCAGTACGACTCTGCTTGGCTTTGCCGACAATTGCTTCTGTAAAATAGTCGAACGTTCCTGAATCAGCCCCCGGGCCATAAAGCGTTAATGGGGTGTTAGGCCAGGCAGCGTTAATCTGGCGCCAGTTTTTTATTTTACCCTGTGCTGCCGGCCGCCATATTTTTTTCAGGTCTTCAACGGATAGGCTTTTAACAAAACCATTATCCTTGTTTACAACGACGGTTAGCGCATCATAAGCGACTGGCAATTCTATATATTGCACACCGGCTTCTTTGCATAACTCCATTTCTTTTTTAAGAATGGGGCGAGAGGCATTCTGAATCTGAGTTTCGCCACGGCAAAATTTAGCAAATCCCCCGCCAGTGCCGGAAATATTAACGTTTACTTTTACTTTTCTAATCTTTTGAAACTCATCTGCAACTTCCTTGGTGATTGGATAAACAGTGCTGGAGCCATCAATGTTGATTACCTTTTCTGCTGCATGTGTTGTTGGGATGATTGCTGTGAGCAGTGTTGCAATAAGAATATGTTTGGATTTTTGATTGGTCATAATATTTTTGTTTTAATGTTGTGAGGTATTGAATCAATAAGATTAAAAAAACAGACCCGAGTGATTCGTTATTTATAATTATTTCGTATTAATTTTATGATTTATTTGTGACAGTAATGCGTCATATTTGTGACGATTGGGCTAATGCACTTCCATTTAATTCGCTTCAAAATGGCGCGGTTTGCAACACTGTGTAATGCGGATAAGCGCCAATTATTGTGTAATAAACTAAGCATAATCTTGACGGGAACGCTAGTTCTTAGTATATTGCCGGTCTTCGGCGTGTAGCGTAGCCTGGTAGCGCGCCTGCTTTGGGAGCAGGATGTCGGGAGTTCGAATCTCTCCACGCCGACCACATACAGAAGTTTGCATAATTTGGGCTAGACTTACGGGATTGAACCCACGGGATTAAACCCACGGGATTAAACCCAGAAGTCTGGATTAGTTTAGAAGTCTTGCCAAAAATAGTTATGCCAAAAAAGGAGCCCGGTTCGCGGCTCCTTTTTTATTTCCAGTCACCTCCCCTAGTGGGCGGGCCTCATCTTTTATTCATAGCTTTGTAGCCATGTTTTCTATGCATGGTTTTGTGCTGTGCATATAAAACGTGCAATGCACATTGTTGATTGATTATTTTTGCTGACAAAAGGTGGGATAAATTCCCATTATTAGTGGTAATATTGATATGTAGATATTACATATAGGTCAGTATTTATGGATAAACTTATTGCAAACCTGGCTGGTAAATTTCCAGAGTTGACGGAAAGCGATGTGCGGCTGTCAGTGGAGACTATTGTTAATGCAATGTCTGCACAGTTAATTCGTGGTGGCAGGATTGAGTTGCGTGGTTTTGGTACTTTCAGGCTTAATGAACAACTACCTGTAATTGACAGCAATTCAATGGCGGAGCTAAGCGATTTAGAACAAGAGGTGCCGATGGTAATTTTTAAACCCGGCCTGGTGATACGTGAGCGCATCAATAATATAAGTCATTACGATCACGACAGCATACTTAAACAGCTTAGATATCTAAATGTATAGCCGTCTGAACCAAACTGCACTGCAGTTTTTGAGTCGGATAGACTGCCTGATTGCGATTGCTGAAATATTGCCATGAATTTATAGGCAATAATTTTAATGAGCCATATAGCCGGAAGAATTTAGCAGCAGTAGAAATCTGGCAAATAGTTTCGCTGTTTTGTGAATAATTTGAGTATAATGCGCATCTCAGTTTCAACGCCGGATTAGCTCAGTTGGTAGAGCAGCGCACTTGTAATGCGAAGGTCGTCAGTTCGATTCCGACATCCGGCACCAATTCCTGTATTTCTTCCTGTGTTTTCAAGAGCAGTTAAAACGTATCCGTGATGCAACAAACGTGTAGGTCATATAGTTAGTTCATTATCCCGATCCGACCATACCTCAGTTACTTCAAACGACAGTTACAACTGATAATTTTGCTAGTATATAAGCTATGTCTCTCACGTTACCCCAAGGTCTGACCAAAGCACTTTCGTTTAAACAGCCTATTGCCTGGCTGATAGCGAATGGTTACTTGCCGGTAGATGACCGTAGCTGGGGTACTCAATACCGCGGGACGGTGCTGATTCACGCCAGCAAGGGTTTGTATAAGGAATATTACGACTATATCAAGTCACATACTGATATACCGATACCGGATAGAGACAAGATGGAATATGGCGGCGTGGTCGGTATTGCCGAGCTGGTGCATTGCTGTAGGCCCGGTGATTTGCCGGCAGGTATTAGCCGTGAGCAGCGTGCGCATTTTGGTGGGGTTAATCAGAAGTGTTATGGCTTTCTGTTCGAGCAGGCAACGCCTATGGAGCTAATGCCCTGCCCCGGAAAACTCGGGCTGTTTGAGCTTGATATGACAGCGCTATTGGCGGCGCCACCGCTAGCGCAGGCAACGTTGTTCTAGATTGGCTGCGCTTTACTTTTGCCAATTATGCTGTCTATGAATTGGAGCCATTGCTACCAACAGTTCGGCATAATGCCATTTGAAACTAGCGCATAATTGCTGTTTTGATTTGAGTAAAATATTTGGCTTGGAATATGAACCCTGAAGACTTGCAACGCTTGCTGACGCTTGAAATGCCGTATGGAAAACATAAAGGCCGGCTGATTGCCGACTTGCCAGGCAATTACCTGAACTGGTTTGCGCGCGAAGGCTTTCCACCCGGCGAGGTTGGCCGGTTGCTGCAGTTGATGCAGGAGATTGACCATAATGGTCTATCGTCGCTACTTGACCCGCTCAGAAATAAATCAGGGAAGTAAATTCTGATAAAAATCAGTAGTTAAGCCTGTCAGCCAAATATTACAAAAATATTTGCCACGCCTACTTTTAAAGTGGCCAATTTCAACCACGCAGAGCCTGAATTACTTTTTCCGGGTGTTTATTTGATTGCCAATCACACCACCTACCGCAGCTCCGCCGACAGTACCAAGCGCACTACCGTTGGTAAGCACAGCGCCACCTACGGCACCTATGCCGGCGCCGATAGCAGTGTTTCTGTCACGGGTAGACATGTTGCTGCAAGCACTGCAACTGAGTAGCACGACTAAAATGACTGAATTGATTAGTGTTTTATGCATGGTTTTGTTGATAGTTTTCATGTTGATACCTCTTTGAATAACAGCTTTGAAAAACGGCCGGTTCTTATACATGGTTTCCGACTACATGGTTGCCGATAGTTGTTATATTGCTGTAATCAAATGCGCCTATAATAATGTTTTAAATCAAGGTTCCATGTTAAGAACATAAACAAAGCATACAACAGCTGAAATTATGCGCTGTAATGAGTTAAAAGTATGTAAGGTTAAACACGTACAGCATTAATGATGTTGGGCGTACAAGCTGCAACCAACACCCTCTTTGGGCATATCTCAGGTAAACTTGATTCCATTCCGCATTAACACCAATTTTTAGATTTGAGGCTATTCACCATGATTACTTTAAACATCAACGGTAAAGAAGAAAAACTCGACGCCCCTGAGGATATGCCGATACTTTGGGCATTGCGCGATATCGTGCATCTCACAGGTACCAAATTCGGTTGTGGCATGGCACAGTGCGGTGCCTGCACTGTGCATCTTGATGGCCAGCCGATTCGCTCATGCGTCACGCCGATTGCAGCAGCAGTGGGCAAAAAGATCACCACGATTGAAGATATTCAGAATGACAAGGTCGGCCAGGCTGTGCAAGCAGCGTGGCAGGAGGTCGACGTCGTGCAGTGCGGATATTGCCAGTCCGGGCAGATCATGGCGGCGACTGCCTTGCTCGCCACAAATAAAAACCCGACCGATGCCGACATTGACGCAGCCATGAGCGGCAATATTTGCCGCTGCGGCACTTATCCACGTATTCGTGCTGCCATTCATGAAGCAGCCAGCAAATTAGCTTAAGGAGCCAACCATGACCGCCCCTTTGAATATCTCAAGACGTACTTTCATCAAAGCCACGGCACTGGTTGTCGGCGGTTTGGTGATTGCCTTTAATATCCCTAATGCCAAGCGCTTCCTGCTGCCAGGCGCAGCGCCTGAAAAATCAGGTGCCGATGCCGCAAAACTGCCGGCGCCGAATGCTTTCCTGCGTATAGGCACCGACAACACCATTACCGTGATGCTCGCGCACAGTGAAATGGGACAGAGTATCTGGACAACCTTACCGATGCTGATAGCCGAAGAACTGGATGCAGATTGGAGCAAGATTAAGGTGGAGCATGCCAAGGCCGCACCGGAATATATCCATACTGCTTACGGTATCCAGATCACCGGCGGTTCTTCAACTACCTGGTCTGAGTTTGACCGTTACCGCCAGGCCGGTGCCTTGACGCGTGCACTGCTGGTGGCCGCGGCAGCCGCTGAACTGGGCGTGCCGGCGGACAGTTTACGTACTGAAAACGGCTTTGTCATCAGCGGTGATAAAAAAATCAGTTACGGCGAACTGGCCGAGGCGGCTGCCAAGCTGGAAACACCAAAAGCGGTTACGCTCAAACAGCCGCAGGACTGGAAAATCATCGGTAAAGCCACCAAGCGTTTGGATGGCCCCGAAAAAATCAACGGCACTGCGGTATTCGGCCAGGATATCCATTTTGATGGCTTAAGAACCGCCATGGTGGCGCATGCGCCGGTATTTGGCGGCAAGGTGAAATCGTTCGATGCCAGCGCAGCGAAAAAGGTCAAAGGCGTGGAAAATGTAGTGCAGGTACCGACCGGCGTCGCGGTGATCGCCAATAACTACTGGTCTGCAAAACAAGGCCGTGATGCACTCAAGGTTGAATGGGATCTGGGTGCCAATGCCGGTCTTGATTCAGCAAAAATGCTTGAAGAATACCGCGGCATGGCCGCTAAAGTGGGCTTGCCAGCAGCCAAGGCCGGTGATACCGGCGCTGCACTGTCCAAGGCCGCAAAGATGGTGGAAGCTGAATATGTGCTGCCGTATCTGGCGCACTCGCCGATGGAACCGCTCAACTGCGCCGTGAAGATCGGCGCTGATGGCTGCGAGATCTGGACCGGTACGCAGATGCAAGGCACAGACCAGCAGGCAGCCGCCAAAATACTCGGCCTGAAACCGGAACAGGTGCAGATTCATACTATGTTCCTGGGTGGTGGTTTTGGTCGCCGCGCCAACCCGGCAGCAGATTTTGTGTCAGAAGCGGTGCAGGTGGCCAAGGCAGCCGGTGTGCCAGTGAAAACGGTATGGAGCCGTGAAGATGACGTTAAAGGCGGTTATTACCGCCCGATGTTCCTGCATAAGGCTAAAGTCGGTTTGGGTGCCGATGGCATGCCTGTTGCGTGGGAACATATTGAGGTTGGTCAGTCCATTATGTTGGGAACGCCGTTTGAGGCATTCCAAATCAAGGATGGTGTGGATGCGACTTCCGTGGAAGGCGTGGCTGACTCTGCCTACCTGAAATCCGTGCCTAATCATCATGTGAGCCTGCATACGATTAAGGCCAACATCCCGGTTTTGTGGTGGCGTTCTGTAGGTCACAGTCATTCCGGCTTTGCCATGGAAAGCCTGATTGATGAACTGGCGCATGCCGCAGGCAAAGATCCGCTGGAATATCGCCGTGCGTTGCTGAAAGGTCATCCACGCCACTTGGCGGCACTGAATCTGGCGGCCGAAAAAGCGGATTGGGGCAAGCAACTGCCTAAAGGCGTGTTCCGCGGCATTGCGGTGCATGAATCTTTTGGTAGCTTTGTGGCGCAAGTGGCCGAGGTTTCCGTGAACAAGGGTGCCGTCAAGGTGCATCGCGTGGTGTGTGCAATCGACTGCGGCTTGTCCGTGAACCCGGATTCCCTGAAAGCGCAGATGGAGTCATCTATCTCGTTTGGTTTGGGCGCTGCGCTACAAAGCGAGATCACATTCAAGGATGGCATGGTGCAGCAGTCCAATTTCCATGATTACAAAGTGATGCGCATGGCGGACATGCCTAAAGTAGAAGTGCATATCGTGCCAAGTGCCGAAAAAATGGGTGGCGTGGGCGAGCCTGCGGTGCCGCCGGTTGCACCGGCGGTGACCAATGCTATTTTTGCGGCTACCGGCAAACGTATCCGTACTTTGCCAATTGGTAATCAGCTGGCTTAGTATTTTGAAGTCATTGGATTGGGAAGTACTGACGCGCGCCGTTGAGTGGCTGGATAGCGGTTATCAAGTACATCTGTTCACCGTGGTGCAGACTTGGGGCTCCGCGCCACGCCTGCCGGGTGCATTGCTAGCGGTGCGCCAGGATGGCCATCTGGTCGGCTCGGTTTCCGGCGGCTGCGTTGAAGATGACCTTGCCGACAAGGCGCGCAATGGTGAACTGCCACAGCATCCTTCCGTAATCGAATATGGTGTCAGCAGCAGTGATGCGCAGCGTTTCGGTATTCCGTGCGGCGGTCGTTTACAGATATTCGTTGAGCCTTTGCAGGATGCAGCACCACTGAAGTCCTTGCTGCAAGGGATGGCACAGCGCAAGTTCATCCGGCGTTCCGTGCATATTCCCACCGGCCGCGCGAGGCTGGCCGAGGTTGAACCCGAAGGCCCGCCGCGCATTGAAGATGAATGGTTCCACAGTTATTTTGGCCCGCAGTGGCGCTTGCTGATTATCGGCGCCAACCAGCTGGGTGCGGTACTGGCGAGCATGGCGCAGGTGCTGGATTTTGACGTGTTGATCTGCGACCCGCGCCAGGATATGCGCGAAGAGTGGCATGTTGAGGGCGCTGGTTGGGTGTATGCCATGCCGGATGATGCCGTGCTGGAAATTAACCCGGATGCCTATACCGCAATCGTTGCGGTGACACATGACCCCAAGCTGGATGACATGGCCTTGCTTGAAGCACTTAAGTCAGAGGCTTTTTATGTAGGCGCGCTCGGTTCGCAAAAGAATCAGCAAAAACGCCGCGAACGCATGCGTATGTTTGACCTGAGTGAAGCAGAAATTGCAACACTGCGTGGCCCTGTTGGTCTGCCTATCGGCAGCCGCACCCCCGCTGAAATCGCCATTGCGATTCTGGCCGAGCTGATTCAGGTGCGCTCGCAGCAATCCAAGGCGGGTGTGGTTCCGGTTAACTGTGTGGCTTAGCAAGGTCAGCTGGTGTATCAATGTCAGCAAGAATGCCGGCATCATCACACGCCAGTAGTTTGATTTCATCTGCATGACGTTTCAGTATGGAGCGTGCTCCTTCGTCACCGCTTAACTGTTCAAGCTCATTGCGGAACCTGACCGAAAATCCTACCGGGTGGCCGCGCTGGCCTTGATAAGTGGGTACCGCAATAGCAGCTCCCGCGCTAATTTCCTGCGCTACAGTGCTGATGGTCAACGGGTTGATGTAAGGCATATCTGCCAGAGCAATCACATAGCCCCCGCTGGCTTTGTTAGAGCTGTTATCTGTAAAGTTGGCTGAGTAGCGGATCGCAGTGCTCAGGCTGTCGGCCATTTCCTGCGCATGGCAGAATACAATTTCCAATCCTGCATTTTGCAACAACTCTGCCAATTCCTTATTGTCTGGTCTCAGTACGGTAATGGTGAGCGGCACCGCCTGAATCAGGTTTTCAGCTGCGGCCAGTCCAATCTGGCGACCATCCGGCAAAGTTTGCAAAAGTTTATTGCTTGAGCCAAACCGGCGAGAAAAACCAGCAGCCAGCAAAATACCTATCATTGATAATCCTTGTTTGACCATTGCGCTGATGAATTTTGCTGAAATAAAAGTGAGTTCATAATTTTTGCACGGGTTTGTACTACCCATATGGGCTAATCGGGCCTATTTTGCCGCGAGCTTGTTTGACAAGCCGCATGCTAATTGTTTTAATCCAATCAGTAATAATGAGTTGTCATGATGCAATTATGCCAGCTGCGCTTAATTATAAATATAAAAGCAAAGTCATAAGATTGGGGAAATATTGACCAAATGTCCTCACGGGTGCTTGACCTTGCCAAGCGGTGCTACTGTGCTTCTTAGCGCACAGTATGTATCGGTGTTGCCTTTTTATTCCGCCCTTAATTTCCAGCCGGTTAGTTTTTTCACTATCAGAATGATAATTGGGTGTGTTTTTCTACACCTATTTTTTCTACACCTATCAATTTCGTGTTTTTCTAATTTGTATTTGCAGAAAGCTCGGCGCCAGACCGCCGCGGCTTTGCGAGCATTCTGCTTATGATACGCGCGCGCGGCATTACCTGGTTAAGTTGTATTTTAGCGTTCACTCTAACATTGCTATGTGCCTGTACTCGGCATGATGAGGCAAGCTATCAACCTGAATTTACGGTAAAACACGATGATCGGGTTAAGGAGTATGTGGTCGGTGTACATCCGCTACACAACCCAAAGCGGCTGATGGAGATTTATGGCGCATTCATAGAACATGCCAACATGCAGATACCGGATGCCCGCTTCAGGCTGGGGGCCTCTCGTAATTATGAAGAGTTCGATAAGAAACTGTATGCCGGTTATTATGATCTGGCCATGCCTAATCCCTACCAAACCGTGCGTTCCCTCAAGCATGGCTATCGTGTATTTGCGAAGATGGGCGATGATGCAGAGTTTTGCGGCATTATCCTGGTGCGCAAGGACAGTAATATCCGCGAGGTAACTGATCTTAAAGGTAAGGTGGTTTCTTATCCGGCGCGGAGTGCGCTTGCCGCTACTATGCTGCCGCAGTATTTTTTACACACCCATGGCATCGACGTCAATTTTGATATTGAAAATCGCTACGTTGGTTCTCAGGAGTCCTCGATACTGAATGTCTTGCGTGGTCATGTGGCGGCAGGTGCAACCTGGCCTTTGCCCTGGAAAAAGTTCCGTGTCGAGCATCCCGAGATGGCGAATCAGCTTGAAGTTAAATGGCAAACCGCACCATTGCTAAATAACAGCTGGGTAGCCCGTCGTGACGTACCGCGAACGATTGTTGATAAGTTCAAGACGCAGTTGTTAAGTTTGGATAAAACGCCGGAAGGCAGGCAGATGCTCGCTAAGTTGCCGATTAGCAAATTTGAAACTGCCAGCAACGAGACTTATCTACCGGTAATCAGCTTTCTTGAAAAGTTCTCAAACGATGTGCGAGAGATCGAATGGTAACGCTCGCTAATTTAGTTAACCTATGGCGGGAGCGCACTGCCGGGTTCTGGGGGAGTTCGATTCGCAGGCAATACTCATGTCGTTTGGGCTGGTAACGCTGCTGGTCATGGTCAGCTTCAGCTATCTGATGTATATCCAGCAGCGAGATTTTCTTTACCACACAGATGCGGATCGCGCCAAAGGGCTGGCCAGTGCTTTAGCCAGCAGCAGCACTTCTCTGGTGCTGACGAATGACGTTGCCGGCTTGCAGGAAGTGCTGCTTGGTTTCAAAGATGCTCCTGACCTTAAATTTGCACTGGTGCTATCGCCGCATGGCGAAGTGCTGGGCGCGACCAACGAACGACTGATAGGGCGCTATGTTAATGACAGGGTAAGTAAACGCTTGCTGGCAGCGGCGCCTGAATTTACTGTATTAATTGATGATGCATATATGGTGGATGTAGCGATGCCGATTGTTGTCAGTGATCGCCATATAGGTTGGGCGCGAGTGGAAATGTCGCGCTATTCATCTAATGCTAATTTGCAACTACTAAAGTGGACCGGGGCAGGTTTTTCACTGCTGTCGGTCATGGCTTCAATTGTGGTGGCCGCATTGTTAGCCTGGCATTTGACGCGCAAGTTTTACCATTTGAAAGCGGTGATGGATGCCGTTGAAAGCGGTAATCGAGAGCTGCGTTTTACCGCTGCCAGAAGTGATGAAGTAGGTAAGCTTGCGCATAGTTTTAACCGGATGCTGGATACCTTGAGTCAGTCAGAGTTGCAGTTGGGCCGTATTAACCGGCTTTATGCCGCATGGACGGAAAGCAGTGAGGTGATCGTACGCCAGAAAGACGAGATGCTGTTGTTAAACAGTATTTGCGAAATACTAGCGAAACGGGTTCCTTTTGAATTGGTGTGGGTTGGTGTTCCCGGCAACGATGGCTGGGTGCAGCCGATTGCGCGTAGCGGTATGTCTACAGCATATTTGGAAATGATCAGCGTTTCCATGGATATCAACCTGCCGGAAGGTCAGGGGCCTTCTTCAAGTGCTATCCGTGCAGGCGCACACAACGTGTTCAACCAGTTTCTTGAAGATGCTAATGCTTACTGGCATAACGCCGCTGTGCAATTCAATTTTAACTCCGTGGGGGCTTTTCCAATTTCGCGTAATGGCAAAGTGTACGGATGTATCGCGGTTTATTCCAGCGAACTGAATTTCTTTTCACCGGAACTGATTGGCCTGATGGGTGGCTTGGCGGGTGATATTACCTTTGCGCTGGATAACTTAGATCGGGAGCATCAGCAGCGTGCCGCCGCAATTAAATTAGAGCAGGCCGCAACGGTGTTTGAATTTAGTAAGGAAGGCATCATTGTTACCGATGCGGACAATAAAATTGTTTCCGTTAACCGCAGTTTTGTTGAAATTACCGGATATTCCGCAGAGGAAGTGATCGGCTGTAACCCTAAAATTCTGTCATCGGGGCATCAGAGCCGTGATTTTTATGAGCATATGTGGGCAGACATTGCAGAAACCGGTAGCTGGCAGGGCGAGGTGTGGGATCGTCGCAAGAATGGCGAAGTCTATCCGGAAGCATTGACTATTATTCGGGTAAAAAATGCCGAAGGCGTGGTGATTAATCATCTGGCAATTTTTAGTGATATTTCCGAGCGTAGACTGGCGCAGGAACGCATTCAGCAGTTGGCGCATTACGATGTATTAACCGGCCTGCCTAACCGCGTACTGTTTAATGATCGTCTGGAGCAGGCGATGATCTCTGCGCAACGTAACCATTCTAAAATCTCACTGCTGTTTCTGGATATAGACCGCTTCAAGCAAATAAACGATACCTTGGGGCATGGCGTGGGAGACCAGCTCTTGCAAAGTGTAGGGCAGCGCCTGCTGGAGTGTGTGCGTGAGCAGGATACCGTGTCACGTCAGGGTGGCGATGAGTTTATTGTGGTACTAAGTGATGCCGGCGCAGAAGGTGCCGAACTGGTTGCCGAGAAGATCATGCAGAATATCACCCATCCTTATATCATTGAGCAGCATGACTTGCGCATTACCGCCAGTATCGGAATTGCCGTGTATCCGGATCATGCACAGGATAGCGAAAGCCTGATTAAGTATGCCGATGTCGCCATGTATCAGGCCAAGGAAAGTGGACGTAACTGTTATCTGCATTTTGCCCCGGCCATGAATGCAAGCTCTTATGAACGGCTGCAATTGGAAACCGCACTGCGTGGCGCACTGGAGCGTGACGAGTTGCGTGTTTACTATCAGTCGCAAGTGAATCTGTCAGATGGGCATGTGGTTGGTTGTGAGGCTTTGGTGCGCTGGCAGCACCCATCACTGGGCATGATTTACCCGGAAAAATTCATTCCGCTTGCAGAAGAAACCGGATTGGTTGTTGCGATTAATTACTGGGTGCTGGAACATGCGATTAAACAATGCCGGGCATGGCGTGATGCCGGATTTGAATCATTAACCATGTCGGTTAATTTATCTGCGTTACAGTTCAGGCAGCATAATTTGCTGCAACAGATTCGCGACCTGCTGCAAAAATATGCCGTACCCGCCAGCGCACTTGATCTGGAGCTGACTGAGGGCATATTGATGCAGGGAGTAGAGCGTACGCTGGCTACTTTGCATGAGCTTTCTGCGATGGGAGTTATTATTTCGATAGATGATTTCGGAACCGGTTACTCATCGCTGTCTTACCTCAAGCGTTTTCCTATTCAGCAGATGAAAATAGACCAGTCATTTGTGCGTGATGTGACTACTGATGCCAGCGATGCGACGATGGTACGTACTATTATTCTGATGGCGCACAGCTTGCGATTGCAAGTGATTGCCGAAGGCGTGGAGACACAAGAGCAAGTGGTTTTCCTGCGCCAGTGTGGATGTGAGTACGCTCAAGGCTATTACTTCTCGCGGCCGGTTCCTGCGCCAGAGTTTGAAAAGCAGCTCAAACTGGCTCAAGCCTATTCCCGAAATGGGACAGATAAAGTGGCAGGCGCTTCAAATTAGGCATTGCCTTATGGCAATAGCCTTAATTTCTAGGGCCAAGAAAATCCTGTTTTCCAAGTTCAACGCCATTATGGCGCAAGATGTTGTACGCCGTTGTTACGTGAAAATACACATTGGGTAATACCCACTTCAGCAGGTAATCCTGTCCGCTGAATTTAAGGTCAACTTTGCGCACGGTAATGGTGACTTCACGTGTTTCGGCACCTGTCAGCTGGTCTGGGTCAATACTGTCCAGAAAGGCGATAGTTTTTGCAATGCGCGCCTGCAGTTCGGCAAAGCTGGATTCAGAGTCCTCGTATTTGGGAATTTCTATACCGGCCAGCCTGGCACCCGCACCTTTGCTCATGTCGGTGGCAATCTGTATTTGTCTGGTAAGCGGGTACATATCCACAAACAGGCGCGAATTAAGCAGCACATGATGTTCTACCTTCTTGGCATCTGCGTACTGTTCGCCCTTTTGCAGAATCGCAGCCAGGTTGCTGAGCGTGCGTTTTAGTGGCGGAATGGCCGCTTCGTAGATGGATAGCATAATGGATGTCTCCGGTAAGTTAGCGTTAAAGTTTACCGGATATCTTGATGAAAAGGGTGAACTAACAGGGCGCAAGTATTATAATCAAAGGCTGTTTTATCGTGGGCAGCACCAATAAAAATAATAAGCGCGCATCACTGGTAGTGATAGCTTGCGAGAAATCTCATGAGTCGAGTATTTTGCGTGAAATAAAACTGGTTCAGTTTTTAACAAAATATTCATGCGAAAGTCTCAAGTAATTAATTTTTGTTGGAGTTTCAAGAATGTCTAATATCCCTGCATGTCCACAATGTACCCTGGAAAACACCTACCCCGATGGCAGCAATTACGTGTGTGCTGACTGTGGTTTTGAATGGCCGATGGCGGCTGCCGCAGAAGACGAAGATGCCGGCGCCGTAACCAAAGATGCTAACGGCAATGTGCTTGCTGATGGCGATTCAGTGGTGTTGATTAAAGACCTCAAGGTAAAAGGGTCATCTACCGTGCTTAAAATGGGCACCAAAGTAAAAAGCATCCGTCTGGTTGGCGGCGACCATGGTGTGGATTGCAAAACCGACTCGGGTAACTTTTTGCTTAAAGCCGAGTTCCTGAAAAAAGTTTAAATGCTTGAGCTGGGACCTCCGGCTTTGCTTGGACCTCGGGCTTTGCCGGGAGTAGTTACTTTCTAAATTAAAGGTGGGGCTGATTATGGCAGTGGTGCAGATTCAAATGAATAAACCAGAGCAGGTAAAAAGCCTTGCCTTATTTAACTTAGGTTTTCGGCCGTTCTTTTTAGGGGCGGCTATTTTTGCTGTGTTATCGATTGCCAGTTGGCTCGCCATCTATACAGCGCATAGTGTTATTCAAATTAACGGCATTTTGCCCAGCCAGTGGCACGCTCACGAGATGCTGTATGGGTATGGCATGGCCGTGGTTGCAGGGTTTTTACTGACTGCGGTTAAAAACTGGACCGGCGTGCAAACCCCGCACGGCAAACCTTTGCTGGCCTTGTTTTCGTTATGGGCTTTGGCGCGTGTGCTGCTTTTGTTTGGCACCAGTCTGCTGGCATGGGCTGCACTGGCTGACCTGCTGTTTGGCCTGCTGCTGGCGGTAGCGATTGCGCTGCCGATTATCAAGGCCAGGCAATGGCAGCAGCTGGGTATCGTTACTAAAGTTCTGTTGTTATGGACTGGTAATCTGGTGTTTTATCTGGGTTGCTTCAAGCTGTTGGATAACGGCATGCTGTACGCTATTAATGGCGCAGTGTTTTTATTTATCAGCTTGATACTAATGATAGGCCGCCGTGTTATCCCATTCTTTATCGAGCGCGGCGTAGCGCATCTGGTTACGCAAAAAATCCAGCTTCAGCAATATAAATGGCTGGATGTCAGCATTCTGGTGCTGTTTGTCGCTTTATTCATCAATGAGATATTCGTACATATAGCCGTAGTTTCATCGCTGCTGGCCTTGGTCCTGTTTGCATTAAACGGCTATCGCCTGATTAACTGGCATACCCCAGCCCTGTGGCGCGTGCCGCTGTTATGGAGCCTGTATGTTTCATCTTGGCTCATTAATTTCGGCTTTTTATTGTATGGCCTGCAAACCCGGCTGGGCATTCCAACGCTGTTAACGCTGCATCTGTTTACCATAGGCGGTGTAGGTTTGATGACCATGGCCATGATGTCACGCGTGGCGCTGGGTCATACCGGCCGCGATATCAAAAAGGCTTCCCCCTGGCTTAACGCGGCTTTCATGCTGATTGCGGTCAGCGCCTTGTTTCGCGTTGTTTTGCCGCTATTTGCAATGGCAAACTATACCGGCTGGGTGGTGACATCCGCGTTATTGTGGATTACTGGCTTTGCTATCTTTCTGGTGGTTTATGCGCCAATTCTCTGCAAGCCTCGTGTGGACGGCACCTATGGCTAAATAAGGCCTTGCGCTCTTTCGCGCAGCCATTTTTCCAGTACCACAACAATATAAGCCTGCTCCGCCAGACTGAGCTCGCGCCCCTGCGGAATCTGGTGCCACTTTTGCAAACAGCCGCGGCAGCAGCAGGCGGTAGCGTGTTGGGCAACAAATACCGGGTGACCGCGCATCGGCGTCTGTTTGCCGTCATTTTCAATTATGGCTGGTGCCAAACGACTTTTAATAAAATCTTCCGCATGGTCCAGCACGGTTGAAAAGCCTTTTTGCTGCAGGTAAGCCATGTCTTTGCTATTCAACTTAAAGCCCGCCCTGAATGTAGATTTGGCTAGCGCTGCAAACAATTCGTCTAGATCACGCATGGCTTCAGATCACTTATGGCTTTTGTTCGGTGCCTTAATGCAGCTGATGCAGCTGTAACTTGCGCAGTTTGGGGGCGAACTTGCTGGTGATGCCAACCACTGATAATGTCATCATGCCACCGAAAATCACTGATGGTACCAGCCCCATCAGGCGTGCCGTGGTGCCTGATTCAAACGCACCTAATTCATTGGATGAGCCAATGAAAATGCCGTTGATGGCAGATACCCTGCCGCGCATGTGGTCTGGGGTTGCCAGCTGCATGATGGTCTGGCGCAATACTACGGAGACGCCATCAAAAATTCCGGATAGCAGCAGCATGGCTGCGGCAACCCAGTAGCTGCTGGCTAAACCAAAACCGATAATACATAAACCAAAGCCAGCCACTGCGCTTAATAACCAGCGTCCGGCATGCAGGTTAATCGGGTGGCGAGCGATCCACAGTCCGGCCGCAATCGCACCCAGTGCCGGTGCGGCGCGTAATACGCCCAGGCTTTCCGGTCCCAGATGGTAAATGTCGTGAATAAATGCTGGCAACATAGCCACCGCACCGCCAAACAGTATCGCAAACATGTCCAGAGACATGGCACCGAGTACCACCTGATTGCTGAACACAAACCCCAGGCCTTGCTTGATACTGGTGAATAAAGGCGTGTTTGCGGAGTTTTTTGGCTCATCTATTTTTATTGACAGCATCGCGATCATAGCCCCCAGGCATAGCGCGCTGGAGACGCTGTAGGCTATTGTTTTGCTGGTAAAGCCAACTAAAAAGCCGCCTATGGCTGGCCCGATTACCAGCCCGGCCTGAAATGCGGTTGTACCCAGGCTTGCCGCTTTAACAAACTGCTTTCTGGGTACGATGATTGCAAATAAGGTGTTGTAGCTAGGCGCAATAAACGCGCGCGCAAAACCGGTAAAGGCAATCGAGCCATAAATCCATAGCGTGGCTGCTCCGTTTAGCCAGCCGATGGATAATGCCGTGAGCGTAAAAGCGTTGATAAACAGCAATACTGCCGCCAATGCGCCAAACAGGCGGCGGGTATAGTAATGGTCAATAGCATGCCCCGCGACAAGCGCAGACGCAAAGTAAGGAATCACTTCCGCCAGGCCAATCAGGCCAAGTGATAACGGGTCGTGGGTGATTTCATAAATATGCCAGCCGACGACTACTGCCATGATCTGGTAGGCAAGGGAGATCTGAATGCGAAATGCTAATAGCTTAACAAAGGCGTAATTGTGATTTTTGAAAATTTGCATAGCCTATATTATAGGTGCAAACGTGGCATCTCACAGCGCGCAGCGTGTAGAATAGAGCAGGTTAGTGCAGGGAATAAGGCAGTAAGCAAAACTTTGGGTTTTACCCTGATTTTGCCGATGAGTCGTCATTGACCTAGTGTGACTCTGCCGATATAGATTAGGCGCACTAACCACGTAACATGGCCTTGTAATATGGCTTAGAATATGGCTTATTTAGGTACGCGCCATAGGTACCAGCTGGCAATAGTACGGTAAGGGCTCCAGGCTTTGCCAATTTCTGCCATCTGTTTGCGTTTGGGGGCGTTATCCAGTTGTTTAAGCCGCCGGTAGCCATCCACGACGCCAAAGTCATCCACCGGTAAAATGTCCATACGTTGCAGCGTGAACATCAGCATCATTTCTACCGTCCATTGGCCTATGCCTTTTAGCGTTATCAAGCGCGCAATCAGTTCTTCATTGCTCATGGTGTCGGCAATTTCGCGCGCAGGTACCAGGCCGCTGATAGCGCCTGCGGCAATGCCTTGTAATGTTTCGATTTTTCTGCCGGAAAAACCGGCCGCACGCAGGTCGTCAAATTCTGTGGCCAGTAGTTGTTGCGGGGTGGGAAATACGCCAAAGTGCCGGATAAATTTGCCTAGAATCGCATCGCCAGCTTTGGTGCTGAGCTGTTGGTAGGCTACTGCACGCACCAGTGCCTCGTATGGGTTACGCTCGGGCTTTGCCGCAAACAAGCATGGGCCTACCTCTTGTACAAGCTTGTTCCAGTCTGCATCTACGTTCATCAGAAAGCGTGAGGCCTCTGTATAAATGTCGGTATGGATGTCGGCTGTGGTCATGAGCGTTGATTTATCTGTTGCACCTGTCTGCATGTGTCAGTCTGCATGTTTCAGCCTAGTTCAAAACTGGTAACACCAAAAATGTTAGCTACCGGCAAGTGCAGCATGCCGTTTTTGTACATGCGTGCCGTTTGAAAAACTGGTGTCATGTTGTGCGCTTGTGCCAAGGCAATGCCATCGGTATTCACAGAGGGTACATCCAGAAATACCGGTTCGCCGGCGGCTGCAGATTGCAATTGCACGAATAGCCGCTCTGCCAACGTTGCGTTATCAGCAAACAGCGGCCCTATCTTATAGCCTTCACGGCAGGGTCTTATTACACCGTATCCTTTTACACCGTACCCTTTTGCACCATACCCTGCGAGCTCATCATTGTCGGTAATGGCAAGTGCAATCGTGCCGGGCTGGTTGATCCAGGATTTTAAAAAGGCTGTCCGTTGTTCTGAAAAATGCTGCCGGTCGTATTCAACAAGCTTGGCAAAAGGTATTTCTGATAAATTAACTATGGCGTTATCAGTTTTGTAATATTTTTGCGAAATGCCTTGGTAGCGCACGTTGGTATAAGCGAGCGAAAATCCTGATTTCCGGTAATTTTCCTGTTGTGCAAATACGCCATCCAGGCCTACCAATCTATTACCTAGGCTAGCTAGCGCGGCATTCCATAATTTCAGGCCATAACCACGGCCGCGGTATTCGGCCTTGACGATGTAAAAGCCGATAAAGCCAAAATTCTGTCCGTATTTCACGGCTGAAATGGTGGCAATCAGTTCATTGCCGATAAACCCGCCCAAAAAGCCTTGCGGGTCGGCAGATTGAAAGCATTCTGCATCATAAATACCCGGGTTCCAGCCTTCGGCAGCAGCCCAATCTACGGCTATATTAATTTCGCCAGGCTGCAAAATTCTGATTTGGTAATGGTCAGTCATGTTTAAGCTAATCCCCGGCCTAAGTTACACATAGTGCGCTAATCCGTAAAGGCAGTTAAATAGTCATAAAGCTGCGTGGCGATATTGTTGCGTTCTGCTGCGGAAAGTGCGGTGTTAATTGGCGGCATGGCTGTGCCCGCTTTCACCTTTTCCGGTGCGGTTACCCACTGCATGAATTGCGCCCGCTGCATTTTTTTAGTGCTTGTCACCAGGTCACTTGCAAACTTGCTGCCGCCAGCGCCATTGATTTGATGGCAGGTTAAACAGTATTTTTGGGCAAGTTTTATCTGGCGGGCATAGCGTTGACCGGAGTTATGGGGGATTAACGCGCTGGGGAATTCTGTGTTGGCCTTGATCTCGTTCACTTGATACGGCCAATGATAAGCGCCGTCTTTAAATAGCGCCTCGTTGGAAATATTGTCCCAAACAAGGTAATAAGGGCCTAGCGGTACATTTTTCTCATGCTGGCGCGGGTTGTCCACCGTAAATGCCCGGCCATCCTTGCGGCGAAACGCCAGAACGGGCTTATATTTTTCTAACAGCTGAGGCGAAATGCTGGAAACATAACCATCTGCCGCGCGGAAATCAAAATTGCCATTACTCGCCTGCCAGTCGGTGCCAAATAGCTTGGCAAGCACGGCATCTATCGGAAAACCCACATATTCAATAGCAACCTTTTGGCCATCCACACTCAAGTGCGGCTCATATACCTTGATGCTGGCTGGCTTGATGCCAACAAGTTTCTCAAGCTCGGCAGGCGGCGGCAATGGTGCTGCAACAGCGGGTGCTGAACCCAATAATACAAGTAGAAAAATATTTAGTATCAGTTTCATCGTAAGCTGACATGGTTTGCTAAACCAAGATCTTGCAAATCCGAGATCTTGCAAATCAAGGTCTAGATTAATAAGTTTGCATTCAGAATGCAAAACGCCACTGGTGAATAGCCGCCTGCTTTGATTGTAAAGCCGCTCAGTATAATCAGCAATGTAATCTGATGCTGAAGGTCATAACAGCAGAGATTAAATCCGGCCAAACGCTATTGATCGTATATCTGGCTAGATTAAACTGGTAAATAAATATGGACCTATTTGACACCCTGGACAGGCAGGAGATTTTAAAGGACGTAGTTTTATTACGCCGTTTTGTTGCGCCTGTTGAGCAAGAGATTCTCAGCGCGCTGGCTGCACTGATCAAGCTCACACCGCTGCGCCAGATGGTTACGCCGGGAGGCTTTAAGATGTCGGTGGCAACTGCAAGCTGCGGTGATTTAGGCTGGGTCAGTGATAAAAACGGCTATCGCTACGCTACGTCAGACCCGTTAACCGGCAAACCCTGGCCGCAAATGCCGACCAGTTTTAAGCAGCTGGCACGGCAGGCAGCCGATGCTGCGGGCTTTAAGGACTTTCAGCCGGAAGCCTGCCTGATTAACCAATATCAGGTTGGCGCCCGCATGGGCTTGCATCAGGATAAGGACGAGCAGGATTTTAGCCAGCCCATCGTCTCGGTTTCTTTAGGCTTGCCTGCAATATTTCAGATCGGTGGATTTGCGCGTAGTGATAAAGCACTTAAACTGCCGCTCTATCATGGTGATGTGCTGGTGTGGGGAGGAGAGTCGCGCCTGCGTTTTCACGGCGTAATGCCGGTTAAAGCAGGTAACCACCCGGCTCTCGGCGCAACGCGTATTAATTTAACGTTTCGCAAGGCCGGGTAATTGTTGTTATTTGAGCTTCAAAGCCAGTTTAACTCTGCGCCAGATCTGGCAAAGCTTTGAGCCATCAAGCTGGTAATGTTTGTGTAGTGGCTGCTTTACTTCCCACTGCGCAGTCATGCCAGCCGGGAATGTTACCAGGTCACCTTTGCCAAATTTAACCGGTTCGCCGCCAGTTGGGGTGATGATGCACTCACCTTCTAAAATATAAGCGATTTCCTGCTCTGGGAAGGTCCATGGGAAAACAGAAACTTCTTTTTGCCAGGTTGCCCATTTGCTTACGTTGAGTGCATCTAAACGTTGCTGGCTTGGGTTTTTTTCTACGATAATTTGCGTCATGTGTGTTCCTCTTTAAAAGCGCATTGTAACTGATGGCATGGCAAGGCTGAAATTCGGCCTGAATTTCAATTAGGGCGGCATTGGCCTTAAAGTAGTAAAATGGCGTTTTCAGTAATTATCAAAAAATCATGCGCGTAAGTTTAGAGCAGGCAATCGCCGAACTTAAAAAAGGTGGAGTTGTAGCTATCCCGACCGAGACGGTTTATGGATTGGCGGCAGATGCCACCAATGATGCCGCGCTGACAAAGATATTCACTACCAAGCAACGCCCTGCGGATCATCCGTTGATTGTGCATATCAGCGATATTAGCCAGGTGACGGATTGGGTGACGGATTTCCCTGAACTGGCGGTTAAATTAGCCAGGGCATTCTGGCCCGGTGCGCTCACTTTGGTGCTGCCAGCCAAGCCGCATGTGTCGCGCGTAGTGCGTGGTGGCGAGCCTACTGTAGCGCTGCGCGTTCCTAATCACCCGCTGGCGCTGCAATTGCTCAAGCAAAGCGGGTTGTGTGTGGCGGCACCATCTGCCAATTTATTTACCCAGCTTAGCCCTACCACGGCCTCGCATGTAGAAGCCGGGCTGGGCGAGGCAATTCCAGTGCTGGATGGCGGCGCATGTACGGTGGGTATTGAATCCACCATTGTCAGTGTGGCGGCTGATGGTCAGTGGCAGCTGCTGCGCCCCGGAATGATCAGTGAGGCTGAAATCGCAAAAGTGGCTGGTGTGCCACAACGTAGCGATAATGCATCGGCTGTACAAAAAGAAATATCAGTAACGCCCAAGGTGCCCGGGCAGCATGCCCTGCATTATTCGCCACGTACCCCGCTTACCTTATATAAAAACAGGCAGGATTTGCTTGCTGCCTGCCATGCTTTGCAGAATGCACATAAAAAATGCGCGGCGTTGTTAATTGGCCAGGGTGAAGTGCCCGCCTGTAAAGTGATCAGCTTGCCTGACCAGCCGGAAAAGGTGGCGGAACAGCTTTACAGTGCGCTGCATGAGCTGGATGCAATGAAGGTAGACCGTTTATTGGTTGAGCTGCCGCCTGCCGGCACTGAATGGATGGCGGTGTTGGATCGGTTAACGCGCGCCGGGCATCAGTAAGCGTTGCGAGTTTTTCTATATACATGGCAAAATGCAATTAACACAATCATCAACAAAATAACTTAAATAATACTGGGCGTAATCAACATGAGCAGCAGACTGTTTTCTATTATTTTTTTGGCAGGGTCATTAACGTTGATATCGGCCTGCAGTTCAGTCAAGTTAAACCCGTTTAGCTCCGATTCGGCCGAGCAGTCACGCAATCCGTACAATGCTGTTGAATACGTCTGCGATGCTAAAAAGCGTTTTTTTGTACGCATGCTCAATAATGGCAATGATGCATGGCTTATTTACCCGGATCATGAGGTGAACCTGCCCAAGGCTGGTGATAACCGCTATAGCAGCGGTGTGATTGCGCTGGTGATTAACGGTGCTGAAACTACGCTGAATGACGGTGAAAAAATAGCTTATACCAACTGTAAGGCGCAGGAAGTAAAGGCCAAGTAGTTGCCGCCTGTTGTTTTCCCAGCCCCACTCTAACCTGGCTGGATTTGGGGTGTGTCACCCTCGCTACCTTGCTGCATTTAGCTTAATCGCAATTAGGCTAAGCGAGTATTTAATTGTGTTAGCATGCAGTTAATAACCAACGGTTGGCACCGTATGCAAAAGAAAATTTCTACAATCAAACGGTTTCTGTTGCCGCTACTGATTTTGATGGTAGCTGCACCTTTTGTGCTGACCGGCCAGCAAACTTCACAACAATTAGCTAATACAAACGCTGCGGCCAGAGAGCAGGCGCGGGCATTGATTCGTCTGCTTAATGTTACCAATGAGCTGATGGGTGATCAGGCGCGCAACGCAATGTTGCTTTTGAAAGAGCGTAGCCGTAATTTGGGTGCGCCTGCTATTGCGGGTTCTGTAAATATTTCAGGCACTGATGTTCCTAACCTGATTCTGGGCGAGACGCCGCTCACCAATAATAACGAGCTGGTGGATTACGTGGCAGAAATGGATGGGGGCACAGCCACCATATTTGTGAAGTCCGCTAACAACTTTGTACGTATTGCCACCAATGTTAAGCAAAGAAAAGGCGGCAGAGCAGTTGGCACGGTTTTAAATCCCAACGGCAAGGCGATTGTGGCGTTGCGTCAGGGTAAACCGTTTAGCGGTGTTGTGGAGATTCTGGACGAACCTTACATTACGCGTTATGAGCCGATGCTGGATCAGGCCGGTGAGGTGGTTGGCGCCTACTATGTTGGTTTTAAAGTCGATATGAAAGTAGTGCGTGATAGTGTACAAAGCATTCGGCAATTAGAAACCGGGTTTGCCGCCGTTCTGGATGCTGATAACGAAATACGCTTTTTATCTTCTCACGTCAGCCGCGATAAAGCCCAGGCTTTATTGAAATCGCAACCCGCCAGCTGGGTATTCATACAGGAACAGATTCCAAGCTGGGATTTTAAGTTGATTATTGCCTATGCGATGAGCGAGGCGCGTGCAGCGGGGTTGGCTAATTCCTGGATATTTATTTTAATCGGCACAACCTTGGGAGCGGTGCTGGTGGGCATTATCCTGTGGCAATTGCGTCGGTTGATCGTAGAGCCGCTAGGTGCAGACCCGGCTTTAGCCATAGATGTCATGCAGCGTATTGCTGCCGGTAATTTAGAGAATGATGATGTTGTAGCCAAACCGGATACGCTCATGGCGAATATTCTGGAAATGCGCAAAAAATTACGTGAGAGCATGGAAACGCTGCACAAGAATGCGGAACGCGTGAGTTTATCTGCCAGTGTGTTTGATCATGCGCATGACGGTATTTTTATTGCAGATGCGCAGATGCGTATTGTTGAGGTGAATATTGCATTTACCCAGCTCACCGGTTTTTCACGTGATGCGGCTTTGGGCAGCACACCGCAGCAGTTGGGCTTTGTGATTTATGAGCCGGGTTTCTTTGATAAGCGCATGCAGCTGTCGCAAGATGGTGATGCGGGTGAGTGGCGCGGTGAAACCTGGAATCGACGTGCCGAGGGTGAGGCTTACCCGGCCTGGCTGGATATATTTACGGTGCGTAATGATGCGCAGCAGCTTATCAATTATGTAGGCCTGTTTTCAGACATCACGGCTGCTAAAGAGCATCAGCATAATCTGGAGCGCATGGCCTACCATGACCCGCTTACGCAGCTTCCCAACCGTGCCTTGCTGTCAGATCGCCTGCAACAGGCATTCTCCCGTGCCGAGCGCAGTAAAGAGCTGCTGGCTGTTTGCTGTCTTGATCTTGATGGTTTTAAACCGGTTAACGATACCTTGGGCCATGAAGCAGGCGATCATTTGTTGATCCAGTTAGCGCAGCGCATGAATCAATGCTTGCGTGAAAGCGATACCGTGGCACGTATAGGCGGTGATGAGTTCGCACTATTGCTGAGCGGTTTGCATGATATTGAAGAGTGTAGAAAAACGCTGGCACGCTTGCTTGAGGCCATTAAAGTGCCCTACACCGTAGCAGGTGAAACGGTCACGGTGTCTGCCAGTATCGGCTACACCGTTTATCCGCTGGATCACTCAGAGCCAGATACTTTGCTGCGTAACGCTGATCAGGCCATGTATCAGGCCAAGTTGAATGGCGGCAGCAGCGTCAGCCAGTTTGATACGGATCATGATCGCCAGTTCCGCGGCTTGCGCCAGGATAGAGAAAAAATGGAAGTCGCGCTGGCGAATAATGAGTTCTGTTTGTATTACCAGCCTAAAGTGGATATGCAGCTTGGCAAGGTGGTGGGTCTGGAGGCGCTAATCCGCTGGCAGCATCCCGAGCTTGGGCTGCGTGCGCCGACAACTTTTTTACCTATTATTGAAGATACGGATTTTTCAATTACGCTGGGCGAGTGGGTGATTTGCGAGGCGCTTGGCCAGATACGGACATGGCAGGCCAGCGGGCTTGATTTGCAGGTCAGTGTGAATATTGCAGCAAGACACATGATTCAGGAAAATTTTACCGAGCGGTTGACACAAATGCTCAGCGAGTTTCCACAAGTGAATCCTGCTAATCTGGAGTTTGAAATCACTGAAACAGCGGCGATTGAAGATGTTTCAGGCGTAATACGCACCATGAATGGCTGTAAATTGCTGGGGGTGAGTTTTGCCCTGGATGATTTCGGTGTGGGATATTCATCGCTGACGTATCTGCGTCGCTTGCCGGTGGCGGTGATTAAGGTAGACCGCTCATTTGTGCGCGACATGCTTCAGGACAGCAACGATCTGGCAATGGTAGCGGGTATTATTAGTCTGGGTCGTGATTTCAGATGCAAAGTCGTGGCCGAAGGTGTAGAAACTGCCGAGCATGGCTTGCAGTTGCTGCGTATGGGCTGCACGGTCGCACAGGGTTATGGTATTGCGCGGCCTATGCCGGCAGATCAGGTATATGATTGGATCCGGTCTTACCAACCGAATGCGGGCTGGGCTGAAGTGGGTAAAGTCGAATAATTTTGGGATGTAAAGATGCTTGCTTATGCTGTAAAAAAGGCGTAACTTAAACATTCCTAGCTAGTATTCATATGGAGCCAGCCATGGATAATAAGTATGGTTTAGGCGGCGCCAAAGTCGCAACGGAACATCATCAACACCACCATAAAACGGTAGCAATACACCCGCTACATTGTAGGTTCTGTGGCAGCCCTCATCTGGTGCTGAGTCCTAGCATGCACGATCACTCCTGTGCAGACTGCGGGGAATTGCAAAATGATGTGCCACAAGGTTACTCTACTGGCAGAAGTAGCGATTACTAACCGCGTTTTGATTCATTTATTTAATCATTAAACTCTTGCGTTAACCACTGGTGGCAACCCCACTTCAGCACGTGCTTTATATCTGCCAATTATCACTAAAACATCAGTCTCGGCGATGGAATTATGAAAATTTGCTAAATATTTGGCCCAAAACAAAATTATTTTGCTTCCTAATCAATTTTTAGCGGATTAGTCCATTAAAAAGTTCTATAATCTTGCGTACAAAAAAACCCCTTTCCATTAAACAACTCCAAAAGAGAAGATAAATGACTACGAAAAATGCTGATATTGGCCTGGTTGGCCTAGCTGTTATGGGCCAAAACCTGGCTCTGAATATTGCCGATCACGGCTACACCATTGCGGTTTACAACCGTGACCCGAAAAAAATGGTGAACTTCATTGAAGAATGTAAAAAGAACGAGCCTTCACACGAGAATGTGATTGGTCACGCAGATCTGGCTTCATTTGTATTAAGTATCAAACGCCCACGTAAAATCATCCTGTTGGTTAAAGCAGGTAGCGCAACAGACGTTACCATCAACGCTTTATTGCCATTCCTTGAGCAAGGCGACATCATCATCGACGGCGGCAACGCATTGTGGACAGACACTATCCGCCGTGAAAAAGAATTGGCAGCTAAAGGTATCGAATTCATCGGTTCAGGCGTATCTGGCGGTGAAACTGGCGCACGTTTCGGCCCAAGCCTGATGCCATCTGGCACACGTAAAGCATGGGCGAGTCTAGAGCCAATCTGGCGCGACATCGCAGCTAAAGTAGATGCAGTCACCGGCGCACCTTTAGAAGGCGGCAAACCAGGCAAACCAGTTGAAGGCGGTTTCTCATGTGCTGAGTACATCGGTCCTGACGGTGCTGGTCACTATGTAAAAATGGTGCACAACGGTATCGAATACATCGATATGCAATTGATTTGCGAAGCTTACTGGCTGATGAAAAACCTGCTGGGTATGGAAGCAGACGAAATCGGTAAAGTATTTGCAGAGTGGAATAAAGGCGAGCTTTCAAGCTTCCTTATTGAGATCACAGCAGATATCCTGCAACAAAAAGACCCAATGGGCCCAGGCTTCCTCGTGGACAAAATCCTTGATACAGCCGGTCAAAAAGGTACAGGTCAGTGGACAGCTGCCAACGCGCTTGAATTGGGCGCACCGGCTAACGCGATTGCTGCTGCCGTTTATGCACGTGCACTTTCAAGCCTGAAAGAAGAACGTGTTGAAGCCAGCAAAATCCTTAAAGGCCCAGTGATCAAACAAGAAACAGATAAAAAAGCAGTGATCGAAGCGATCAAAAATGCATTGTACTGCTCAAAAATCTGCGCATACGCTCAAGGCTTCCAATTGATCGATAAAGCACAAGTGGCTTACAACTGGAAACTGAACTTCGGTGAAATCGCACAAATCTGGCGCGGCGGTTGTATCATCCGTGCACGCTTCCTGCAAAAAATCACTGATGCTTATGCATTGAACTCACGTCTGAAAAACCTGATGTTGGATCCATACTTCACCAACGCGATGAACGAAGGTCAAGCTGGCTGGCGTAAAGTGATCGCTTTGGCGGTAACTAACGGTATTCCTGCACAAGGTTTTGCAGCAGCGCTGGCTTACTACGATGGCTACCGCAGTGAGCGTTTGCCTGCAAACCTGTTGCAAGGTCAACGTGACTACTTCGGTGCACACACTTACGAGCGTGTAGACCAACCACGTGGTCAGTTCTTCCACCTGGATTGGCCAGAAGCCGGTCGTCCACAACTAGATGTTTAAGTTACAAGCTTAAATAACAAGTGGTAAGTAAAAAGGGCAGATGATTCTGCCCTTTTTTATTTTCTGCAACAGGCTTAAATGTTTATGGCCGCCTGCCACGCCGCAATCTTGTCTTGCAGCCGCATCCCGGCATGCGCCGGGCTGCTTGATGGCAGGCGCATGAAACGTATGTAACGTAAATCTGCGTTATGCAATGTCGGCAGAATGCGCTTCTTGAAAATCGTCTCCGCTGCTGCGCCGTTAAAACAGATGGTGTTGATCGAAGGATTCTGTAGCAAAAAGTCGGCAATATTGTTGGCTTTTGCTGACTTCATGTCGATATCTGCATCCAAGCTACCGGGACGTATGCAGCTTTCCAGCACATCCCACAGCGCGATGCCTGCATGTTTCAGCGCAGCTGTTCTGACAGCATAGTCTGCCTCTGCCGGGCAGCCGGTAATGGTGGCGATGATTTTCCAGAAAGCATTCTGAGGGTGAGCGTAATACTGGTTGGCGTTGAGCGATGCAAGCCCAGGCATACTACCGAGTATGAGAATACGCGGTATTTCACCTGAGATGGGGGCAAAGCTGGTTATATGAGGCATGGTGTGATTATTAATTGAGGTTCGCTGCCTATTAATTTTAATTACATAATCAATGGAGTCTGACCCCATTGATTGACCCCATTGATTGGTGCGACATAATTGGTTTGTTGTATTTAAGCTTTCCACGTGGGCAGGAAATCTGCCCACCCTACAGGGCTAAAGCGAATTATTTGTTACTTTAAGAGTGTCCCAATACCCCAGCCAATTCCAAAGAGTATTAGTACCAAAATTGCCATTAAAGGCATTTAGTACAAAATGGCTCGCCAGTAAATCCCACGTTCTTTTGCAACTAGAGCCTTCTCCGGTGGATAGTGCATTCCAAGAAATGCCGTTGCTACAGTAGCGGGTACCAACAGCCACAGCGACAAATGCATGTAACCAATGACTATCACAGCGATAAATATGAGCGTTCCCAACACAATTCATCTCGCTTCTCGAAAACTAAAAAATAATAACTTATTGCAGTTATGTCGTAGCGTAGGGTGGGCAGATTCTCTGCCCACGCGGTTAAATCAACTCACTTACTGGTGCAGCGTCCTGTTGAACAGATTCAATGCCAACTGGTAGCAGATCATTGCAGTTTGTGGGTCATAGCGGTCGCCTTCGTCACGCATGAATGCGTGCTGGGCGTTAAACTCGTGCCATGTGAATTTGATGTGTTCGGCATCGCTGAGTTTTTTGTACACTTCGGCGCGGCCTGGGGCTGGGATATGCGGGTCTTGTTTGCCCCAGATCATTAATAATTCACCGGTGATGTCTTTCAGGCGTTCCATGCTGTGCTGGCCCGGTTTGTTAGGAATCACTTGTGTGTGCAGGTCGGTAGCGTAGAAGCAGGCTGTAGCTTTGATTTCTGGCTGTAATGCAGCGCGGAATGCAAGGTGGCCGCCGATACAGAAGCCCATGGCGCCAATGTTGCCGTTGTACCAGGGTTGGGTTTTTGCAAATGCGATCATGGCTGCGTTGTCTGTGTCGTAGCCTTGTACGTCTTTAGCGGCTTTGTCGGCATTGCCTTTGTCGCGGCCTGCATCGTCATAGCCTAAAACAGTGCCGATTGGGTTCAGTTCGTGAAACACTTCTGGCACCAGCACTGCATAGCCATGGCTTGCCATGATTTTTGCTGCACGTTCAATCGGGCCGGTTTGCTGAAAAATCTCTGAGTAGAACAGAATGGTAGGGTATGTGCCATTGCCAACCGGGCGGTGGATAAAAGTGCGCATTACGCCGGTAGGAGTGTCTAGGTCTGCGATGTGGCTTTGAATATTCATTGGTCAGTTTTCCGGATTGTGTTTCGAGTAATCTAAATTTACAAATTTCCGTTATTGTACAACGAGGTAGCAGTGAGGTAGCTGTTTTTTGGCTGATATGCGCGGGTGGCAGTAAATAATCTACATAAGGTTTGCTAATGCCCCCACTATTTTCGTAAAATGAGCGCTTAAGTATTTACCTTAAGAATCAGTTCATGCAACTCACAATCAATGGAAAACCCCGCAGTTTTGATGCTGCAACCTTTACCGTGGCCGAGCTTGTGCAGCACCTGGAATTGACCGGTAAGCGGCTGGCAATTGAGCGCAATGGCGATATCGTGCCGCGCAGCCAGTTTGATGTTACCGCGCTTGCCGATGGCGACAAGCTGGAAATCGTGGGTGCAGTGGGGGGCGGTTAAGCTGCCCCGGATATTTATTACAGTTGCAAATCAAAGGAATCCCAATTGTCAGATTTATTAAAAATTGCAGATAAAACCTACAAATCACGTTTGCTGGTAGGTACCGGTAAATATAAGGACTTTACTGAAACACGCGCGGCGATTGATGCCAGCGGTGCAGAAATCGTCACGGTGGCGATCCGCCGTACTAATATTGGGCAGAACGCGGGCGAGCCTTCGCTGCTGGAATATCTGCCGCCGGAAGAATTTACCTATCTGCCGAATACCGCAGGCTGCTACTCTGCGGACGATGCGGTGCGTACATTACGCCTGGCGCGTGAGCTGCTTGATGGCCACACACTGGTGAAGCTGGAAGTGCTGGGCGACCCGAATACGCTGTACCCGAACATGATAGAAACCATTGCCGCGGCGAAAACGCTGGTAAAAGATGGCTTTGATGTGATGGTGTATTGCTCGGATGACCCGATTATTGCCAAGCAGCTTGAAGAAATCGGCTGTGTGGCAGTGATGCCGCTGGCGTCATTGATTGGCTCTGGCATGGGTATTCTCAATCCGTGGAACTTGCAGATCATCATCGAGAACGCCAAGGTGCCGGTGCTTGTGGATGCAGGCGTGGGTACTGCATCTGATGCGGCTATTGCGATGGAGCTGGGCTGCCAGGGTATTTTGATGAATACGGCGATTGCAGCCGCAGGTAACCCGGTGCTGATGGCAGGCGCGATGAAAAAAGCGGTTGAAGCGGGCCGTGAAGCCTACCTTGCCGGCCGTATGCCTAAAAAGCTTTATTCAGCTAGCCCGAGTTCACCAACAACAGGTTTGATCGCTTAGTAATGGCTTTGTTATGAGTAACGCAAATCATTATGAGTGCTCGGTTAAGGTTGAAATAAGCTTTATCCCGGAGCAATCGGATGTTGAGCACAACCGCTATGCATTTGCGTACCATGTGACGATTACCAACACTGGCAATGTTTCGGCGCAGTTAATCAGCCGGCATTGGATAATCGCCGAGGCTGATGGCGAACAGCAGGAGGTCAAGGGTTTAGGGGTGGTTGGTGCACAGCCGCTGCTTAATCCCGGAGAAAGCTATCAATATACCAGCGGTACGGTAATCAATACGCCGATGGGTGAGATGCACGGCAGCTATCAAATGGTGGCGGAGGATGGCACAAAGTTTGATGCAATTATCCCGGCCTTTGCGTTAAATATGCCTAGAGTACTACACTAGGTGATGAGTAGGTAATCTGTAGGCGATCTGCATGCCAGGCAACCAGCAAGAAAGCTAACAACAATATGAAAAAAATAGCGCAGGGTAGTTTACTTTTATTGTTTATTCTAGCGACTGCGGGCTGCGCGAATAAACTCACAAAACCGGCAACACCACCTGCGCCGCCTAAATCGCAGTGTGAATGTGCGGATAAATCACCGGTGCAAATTCCCGAAGGCGGCAAGCCTGGCGGAACCACAGCTCCTGAGGTAAAGCCACCCGATGCAAAAATCCCCGATTACAGTTTATTAAAGCCTGCACAGTGGGACGATGTAGACGGTTTACAGCTGGACAACCTGACGCTGGCATGGCCGGCCTGGATGCAGGGTTGCTCTACTCTGGTTAACAAGCCAAGCTGGAAAAAAGCCTGTACTGCTGCCAGCCAGCTTAATGAGCAGGCTGCTAAAAAGCCGACAAATGAGGCGATACAGGCTTATTTCAAAGAGTACTTTTCTGTATACAAGACCACCAATGTCGATGGCAGCGATAGCGGCATGATCACCGGTTATTACGAGCCGTTGCTGAAAGGCAGTCGAAGTAAATCGGCGCAATATCCCAACCCATTATATGCAGCCCCTAATGACATGATTACCGTGGAGCTGGATAGTGTATTCCCCGAATTGAAATTCAAGCGCGTGCGTGGTCGGCTGGTGGGTAACAAGCTGGTGCCGTATTACAGCCGTGCTGAGATTGAGACCGATGCCTCGCCGCTTAAGGGGCGTGAGTTTATTTACATTGATGACATCATTGACGTGTTCTTTTTGCAGATTCAAGGCTCAGGTTTAGTGCAGCTGGATAGCGGCGAGCAGGTGCATGTGGGGTATGCAGATCAAAACGGACATCAATACAACTCAATCGGCCGTTTATTGGTTGAGCGCGGTGAAATGACGCTGGCGCAGGCTTCAATGCAGGGTATTAAGAACTGGGCGCGTAATAACCTGACTAAACTCAGGGAGCTGCTGAACAGTAACCCCAGCTATGTATTTTTCAGGGAACTGCCAGCCGGGTTGCCGGGGCCGTTAGGCGCATTAGGTGTGCCTATCCTTGCTGAGCGCACGGTGGCTGTTGATCCGAAATTTATACCATTGGGAGCGCCAGTATTTCTGGCTACTACAGAGCCTAACAGTACCAAGCCGCTTAAACGCATGATGATGGCACAGGATACCGGCGGAGCAATCAAGGGCGGTGTGCGTGCCGACTTTTTCTGGGGTGCTGGGCCTGATGCCGGTGCCAAAGCCGGTGCCATGAAACAGACCGGCAAGATTTGGGTATTCTTGCCTAAGGAATTTGTATTTAACGGCAATGGTAGTAATGGTGCCGGTAGTTTGCAGAATCAGGTTAAAAAATAAGTGCTTGTTACTAAGCGCAAGTAAATAATAAGCCAAGATACATAGTAAACGCAGGTAAATAAAAAAGGGTACCTAGGCACCCTTTTAAATGACGCTAAAGAACAAATTACTTGTTCATTACGTACATTGTAACTTCGAAACCGAAACGCATTTCAGTAGCAGCTGGTTTTGTCCACATAGTAATTTCTCCTTATTTAAAAATTCGTACCGCTAGTGCTTAACAGCATTTGCATTACGTGAGTGACATCATATGCCCGGCTTGAATTTACAACATGACCTTAGTCATTAAAGCGCCCTAGTGATTATCATTAGAAATATGTTTACTTGATTTCCAGGGTTTACTTTTTAAATTTCTTTAATAACTTCTTGATACCTTTGCGGCCATACTTACGTTTAAAAGCGACTTTAAAGTCATACAGATAAAAGGCTAGTTTTATCTGTGGCGTGAGTTTTAAACCGATATTCGCCAGATATAAACCTAAAAAGCGTTTACGCCCTACCCAATGCAATTTGTTGCAGATGCGCGCCAGGTCAGAAATACGCTGTTTGACCGGTGTGCCGTGGTTGTAAAAGCGGGCGCGTGCCGTATCAATCAGTGAGAAGTTTAATTGTTTATTTTCTTGCACTTTCACCAGCACATTACCGCCGGACAAATCTCTGAAGAAAGTACCGTTCTTGTGCATTTGGTGCAGGTATTGGCCAAGCTGCCGGTAGGTTTCTTCGGCAGTGATGGTTACGTTTTTAGCGGCAATGTGAAAATCCTTATGGCCTTGGGCAAAGTGTACAAACAGCTCACCGACCGAGCAATCTGCCGTAACGTAGTCACAGAGATAAAAATTCTGTTTCAGTGTAGTGTCATGCTCTTTTTCAAAGAACGCGACAGGCTGGGCGGTATCTATACCACGTCTTAGCAGCTCTACTGCGCCGTTCCAGCTGCGCTTGGCTTTGCTGGGTTTAAAGCGATCAAAAAACTGCTTGTGCGGATACATTTTCACCGGCTGTTTCACGGTAATTCTGCGTGAGGAATCTCGCGGGTCAGGCAGCGCCCAGATTGCGTTGCGCGCATGACGCAATGCGGCATTTTTTTGCGGGCTGCTCAAATTGGCTGGGTGCAGTTGCTGTGCCAGCAGTGCCGCTTCGTCTGCATTTTTGGCTAGTATCAAGCCAAACCAGCCGTCTTCATGGAAAGTGTAGTATTGCTGCCCCTGAATGTGCGCATGTATCGCCAGGTCTTTTGCAAGGCTTAAATTAGGCTTAACCACTATGCTTTTGGCTACAGGCCAGCGTAGGTAAAGCGGCGATTCACTCACAATCAGCGGTGCTTTATCAAGCGTGCGGCCGTCGCGATCAATAACCTCTGCCTGCTGTAGGTCTGCAGAATGGTAGATGCTTTGTAGCAAGGCGACTTTGCCGTTAATGGTCCATAAGGCATGCACATGGTACTGCGCTGTTTGCAGGTGGTGAATCTCCAGGCCGTTGCTGCTAGCGAGTGCAGACTTGTATTGCGCACCTTGCAGCATGCCTGCCGCCGTTTTCATGGCGTAGAAACTTGCGTGGTGCCTGAAATGCTGTCTGTCACCATCTACACTGGCGTAGTGGGTCACGCGTTCCAGCGCCGGGTAATCGGCATCGTTCAGTCCGTCATCTATCAAGCCTTCGCGGTGGCAGATCATCGCCCCCCAGAATGCCTGATCCAACGCGCCGGATGCCGCATTGAGCAGCATGTAACGTGCTAAATAATCAGCCTGTTTTTGCTCACCGTCAGGTAACAGGCGTTCTATACGGTAAATTGCCCAGAATGCTACCGGTGACATGAAATGATTTACGCCAAAATCAGTGCTGATCTTTTTAAGCAAACGCGCTTTTTTAACCAGGTTGTATTTGAATTTTGTAGCCCAGCGGTATTTGAAAATGCGGTGGTCAAAGCGCTCCGGCTCGGAAACGCGCTCGCTGAATAAATTATCGGTGTGGATATCCGGCAGCTGGTTTCTGGCCTTGAGCATGCTGAGTATGCCAATGTTGTAGATAGGCTCGAAATCGGTGAGGTTTGGGCCTGCCAGTGTGATGCCGCGCTGTTTGATTTCCCGGTAGGCGATGTCCCAAGCCTGTAGAAAACCATCTACGGTATAGCCTGCCCAGCGTTTTCTATTAATGGTGGCGCCGATTTCAACCCGTTTAACCTGACTGCCAAAGCGCTCAAGTACTGCAATCAGAAATGCCTGCCAGTTAGCATGTTCCGCTGCACTGGCCATGTTTTTTGAATTGGCGAAAGGTTGTACCAAATGCAGTGTGATCTGTAATTTCTCATCAATCAGGCGTTGCAGAAAGCGTGCGTTGAAGTTTTGCAGATCGCCGTAGCTGAAGTCGAGGCGCACCTGATTGATGCCGAGTAAACGTAATTGTGCAATGACATAGTCATCCATGGTGGCATCGGCAGCAGAGGCCACGCAGATGCCGATAAAATCGGCAGGAATGACGTGTTCGGCTGGCGGTAAATGGCCATTTTTAACGTAAAGCCTACCACTGAAAATATAAGCCAGACCTTTGCGTATGATAGGCCAGGTAAGCATGCTGGCTTGTTTGTTTTGCGAACCCATAAGCTATTGTGGCAGGCGGTAGCGCTGTTCGTTGTACAGCAAGTCCGGCAGCAGCGCGTTAGCCAGTGCCCGTTGCTCCAGATCCTTTGCGTTGGCAGGCGTGCTGGTTTCCTTGAGCTGCTTGGTTTTTGGGTCGTAAATGCCGTGTGCAGGTGCCTTGCCTGAGCGTAACACAACCATCCGATTGCCTTGGTCCGTTTCTTCCATCCAGCCAAAATTGGCGTTGTATTGCATCATGGCACGGCCACGGGTATCAGGCGCAAGGCTGGATAAGTCGCGCCCGGTCATCGGGTGCTGTGCTTCTATACCCATCAGTGACAGCAGTGTTACCGGCAGGTCGATCTGACTTGCCATGCCGGTGTAACGCTCGGGCTTGATATCCGCGCCCAGAATCAGTGCCGGGATATGGAAGTGGTCAGCCGGTACCAGTGATACGCCACGCACGCGGATGTCATGGTCAGCAACGATCAGGAACACGGTATCTTTCCAATAAGGGCTGTTCTGTGCTTTTTTGAAAAATTCACCAATTGCATAGTCCGCATATTTCACGGCGTTGTTATCAGTGCCTTTCGGCTGTTCATAAAGGTCAATACGGCCATCAGGGAACTCAAACGGCGCATGGTTGGAAGATGAAAACGCCAATGTGAAAAATGGCGTGCCTGCCTTGTGGTGGGCAAGCAGTTGATCATGTGTTTTGTTGAGCAGGTCTTCATCGGAAACGCCCCAACTGCTAACAAATACCGGGTTTTGATAGTCTTTTTGTTCGATGATGCCTTTAAAACCATTGCCGGTAAAAAAGCTGCGCATGTTGTCAAAATGCGATTCACCGCCGTAAATAAACTCTGTGTAGTAGCCACGTTTTTCAAGCAAGGCAGCCAGCGTGAAAAAGTTCTTTTGTGACTTGGAGAGTTTGACCGTGCTGTCAGCAGGTGTCGGCGCAAAACCGGCAGTGACGGCCTCAATGCCGCGTACTGAACGGGTGCCAGTGGCATATAACTGCTCGAACCAGATGCCCTGTTCTTTGAGTCTTTCAATATTCGGCGTTACCGGGGTGCCGCCCAGCGATTTTACAAAAGTTGCTCCCAGGCTTTCTTGCAGAATGATGACCAGATTCAGTGGTTTTTCACGTTTGTGGCTGGGGTGCAGTGTGGTGAGAGTCGGGATATCCGCGTCTTTGGCACCGGTAAGTTTGAATATCTCTTCACGCGGCATTTTGCCGTAGATGTCGCTGGATTTGGTTTCCTGCATCAAGGTATAGCTGGCGTAGGTGACGGAATAACCCGAGTTGAGCACCAGGCTGTTGACCATGCTGTCGGCGGTGATGGCGAACATCGCCGGGTTAGCCGGACGGTGACCCAGTGATGAGCGGATGCCCAAAGCAGCCAGTATGAAAACCAAAGGCCAGACCAACCAGAGTTTTTTATTTGACCAGCTTGGCTGCATGCTGAGCCAAGGCCGCATGTAGCGATGTGCCAGCCATAGTGCAATGCTGGCCGAAATGAGTACGGCAAAAATATCGACCTTGAAGCCGCGCCATAACATGCTGAACACTTCATTGGGGTATTTGAGGTATTCAACAAAAATACGATTCGGGCGCACATCGTATTCGTTGATAAAGCCCGGTGTGGCTACTTCCAGAAACACCAGCAATACTAAAGCCAGTACTACCCAGACATAAGTGAATTTCTGCCAGATTTTAAATAACTGTTTTGTCGCGAGAACCGGCGCCAGTAGCACCGGTATTAAAGCGATAAAGCAGAACTGCATGATATCGACACGAATCCCCTGCAATAATATTTCGGCTAACTTGCCGGTATTCATCACGCGATCAATTTTCCAGATGATGAGACCGAGGCGTGATGCCGAAAGCACAGCCAGACTCAGTATCAGCAGGGCGATAAATGGGGCAAACGGGCCTAGCCTGGATGAAACCTGCCAGATGAATTGATGCAGTTTTTTAATCAAAGACATGTATATGCGACGTGTTGAATTGGAAGCACTATTATAAGGTGAAAGCTATTTATCGGGCACTTCTATAAATTCAATTTTAGGCGCATTACTGCGTTGCGCGGTACTCGCAATCTCGATGTATACCCCATACTATCTCGCTTTCTGCGTTCCGTGCGCCTTGTACTGCATCCCAAACTTAAATTTACAGAAGCGCCCTTTCGTATAGTAGTTAAGGTTTATGCCGGATCCAGCTCATAAATGATGTGTAATAAGCGGGTTGTCGCGCGCACAGATAAATCATGACAATGATATTGAGCAGAGCTGTAGCTAGAAATAACTCGGGAATATTCAAACCTTGTTTAAAAATCCAGATTGAAAACCCGGCCGACGTGACCATGAACAAAGCGTTCAGAATATTGGTGGCGGCAATCACGCGCGACTGGTGGCTTTTCTCGGCGCGGGATTGCACAAATGAATATAAAGGCACAATGTAAAAGCCGCCGAACAGGCCTATCAGCACTATGTCCATAATCAGGCGCCAATGACTGAAGATCAGGTTGCCATGTATATCAAAGTGTTTACTGATAAATGCTGCGTAGTCGAACAGGGCTTTGTTGTCCCAGTGCTGGTGGATTTGTGTGCCCGAGTAATATAAGTCGATGCTGAATAAGGTTAGGCCGATTGAGCCAAACAGCACCAGGCCGAGCTCCACTTTGCCTTTGGATAATTTTTCACACAGCAGTGAGCCGACGCCGATACCGAGCGAGAACATGGTGAGCAATAAAATAAATACGCTTTCGTCGCCATGCAGTACGCTTTTGGCAAGGCTGGGGAATTGCGCAAGCAGGGTTGCGCCATAAAACCAGAACCAGGAGATGGCGATAATTGCCAGCCATACCGCCTGATGATGCCAGATGAATTTGATGCTGCGGTAAGTTTCGGTGAACGGGTTCCAGTTGATGGTGAGTGATGGTTCCTGCGCGGGAGAATCCGGCACGCCTCGGCTGTGCCAGTAGCCAAGCACGGCAATGATCAGGATGGCAATGCTGGTAATGAGCTCATGCGGATGCTGGATCGCCAGCCATGCGCCTAATACCTGCCCCAGTAGAATCGCGACAAAGGTACCCATTTCTACCATGCCGTTACCGCCGACCAGTTCGTGTTCGCCCAGGTGCTGCGGTAAATAAGCATATTTTACCGGGCCAAACAGTGTCGAGTGCATACCCATCATGAACAGCGCGACGCCCAGTAGCCAGATGCTGTGCAGAAAGAACCCGGCGCTGGCAAATAGCATGATGCAGATTTCAAACACTTTCACCAGCCGGATAATCTTCGATTTTTCATACTTGTCTGCCAGCTGGCCGGCAGTGGCGGAAAACAGAAAATACGGCAGTATGAATATGCCAGGCAGTATCGTTACCAGTAAAGCCGAGTCCAGGGAGGTTAGGCTTGCCGCATGAAAGGCAACCAAAGTAATAAGTGCGGTTTTGAACATATTGTCATTAAACGCACCCCAGAATTGGGTCATGAAGAATGGTCGAAAACGTTTTTCTTTCATTAATTTAAATTGGTTGCTCATGAGGCGCTTTCGGTGGTTTTTGCAAATGCTGGGTTAATGACGCGTGGCCGTTAAAATATTTAATGGTATTGATTATATAGTCTTAACTTAGTGCTTGGTGTCAGTTATGGATAAAGTGCGGTTGCGTGTCAATATTATGCCCCCGGCAGTTTATGCTATAGACATTTTCAGGGGGGGTATTTCTAGTTATAGGTAACCGTGACGGTGATTGTGTCGTTGTAGGTGCCCGGCGGCGTAGTCTGCTGGTTGGGCAGAATACGGCCGTAGACGTCATATTCTCTGACCACATGTCCGAGCAGTGTCAGCAGCGATGGGTCGCTCACGATTGAGGTGCCGCCGCTGCCATCGCCCCAGACGGCGGTTCGTGCTGCATCAATATAAAGATTGTAATTAAGTGTATTGCTGCCACTGCTCATTTTGCGAGGCGCATAGCTATTGCTGCCGCCTTTGCTTAAGGCTACTGTGTAAGTGCCGAGTAATCCCAGGGTCAGGTCACAGGTAACCGTAAAGTGGCCTGCCGTATCGGCGGCACTGCCGGGCAATGGATTGTAAGTGCCGAAATTGACAATGGAATTGATGGCGACCGAGCATGAACAGATAATGCAAAGTGCCGATGCAGATTGCGGCATGGCAAGTGCTGCGGTGGTGAGGAGAATAAGAAAAGGCTTTTTCAAGGTGGTATTCCTTTACAGGTTAGTGTGCCTAAATCCGGTAATAATTCTGCGCTATCTTTAATAATCAATTCAACACTGCAGCGTTGGCCAGCCCACTCGCTAAACAGTCGATTAATCAAATTAACACCGCTGATAAACACACGGCCATCATAACCTACCGGGAACTCACGTTTATCGCCTTCTATTTGTACCAGGGTGCCAGGGACGAGCGCTATGCCTTTTTCATTCACTAAACGAAAACTGACGTTACGATTGTGGCGCACAGGAAAGTCCACCACCACGCCACTGCGTATGGCCGGTGCTAGCCTTAGATTGAGTTCATCTATTTCAGCATCCAGCGGCAGGTCTGACTGTTCAATCCCTATCAGATTTTTCTGGTAGGCGCGCAGGTTGGGAACTAACGCCCGCCCATATTTGTCAGTGCGGGTCACTTCTTGATTTTCCCGGTAAACACGCACGCCGGGATAGTTATCAACCTTGACTACGGCAAAGCTATCATTAATCCGTCGGCTAAGGAAAGCGCCACCACCGGCGATGGCAATGCCGCCACTTGCCCCTGCCCGGTAGCTGTCTTTACCATTGGTGCTGGCAGTTTCGGCTGTAAAGCTTGCCCGTTCTGTATTTAATGTACCTCCGGCTAAATATTGATCGTCATCGGTGGCACGTAGTCGGTAACCAAAGCCATCTCCTGCCGGTGCATTACGCTGCATTTGTACGGTTTTTCTTTCCAGGTCGCCCTGGCGCGTTATGTCGGCACTGACGCTGGTGCTTGCATCAAGCGGAATGGTGAGCACGATGCTGACCGTGTTGCGCGGTTCGCCAGTATAGTTGCGCAGCGCGTTGATGCTGAGAAACCCAAAACTACCCAAGCCCCTACTGAGATTTGCAGAAAGCAGGCGATTTCTGTCGCCTTCCCAAGTGGATTGTTGAAGGTAGTTTAAACCAAAGCTATTGCTGCCAAGCGGCATGCCGAGACTAGCCGTAAAAGTTTGGCGTGGCCTGGAACCCGTCAGTTGGCCTAGCTGCACAAAATCCCGCTCGCTGTATTGCGATTGAACACTGTAGCTGAAATTTCGTGCCTGACGTTCCGCTCCCAAGGAGTAAAGCAAACCCTCGTTATTTGGTCCATGGCTGGCGGCGGCACCGAAGTTAAGTGTACCCAGATAGGCTGACCCGAGCTTGGGCATTAGCCAAACACCGCTGGCACCAAACGTTTGCTGGTTGTTCAATACCTCTGCCCGCAGTTCTCGCGTAAAGTCCGCACTAAGCCCGAGTCTGTCAGTGCCACTGAGCATGAAACGTCCATAGCTCGCGCTGTCAATGCCGTAATTCTCGCGCAAGGAGCCGCCCTCAAAAGAGAAATCGCGCAGCCCCGGTTGCAGCAGGCGCTGGCTGGCGTAGTAAGGTTGCGTGATTATTTGCTGTCGGCCTAGCAGGTCATTGACTACCAATTGCAGCTCGCCCTGACCGGTGACCACCGGCACATTCACCAGATCAAATGGGCCTGGCTCTACATTTTTTTGCAGGCGACGCGAGTTGTTGACATAAATGTCGATAGTCGATGGCACTACTGCCTCACCGCGCATGGATGGCAGTGGAAAGGTGACGAAGTTAGGTTGAGTGGCAAAGTTGGTTGCCCACTGAATGCCGCCAAAACGTACTGACCGGCCCCAACTACTGCTGCGGCTGATTGCATCGCCAAAACGCAGGCTTTGCATGTTTTTTGGCATATCAATGTTCCATGTGGTGTCTAATCGCGTCCACTCGCGTTGGGGGCCGCTGCTGCGCCATACGCCAGTGGCTGTGCCGCTGCCTTTGCTATTAAACGTGCCAATTTCAAATAGGCCGCCGCCACTATCCTGGTTATTTGTGCGCTGCCAGTTCAAATCATAGTTTAAAAAACCACCGACCTGGGTTGGGGAAAGCCCGATTGCACTCTCGGTGCCGCAGTCCAGTTTATTTGCCAGAAATGCAGTAGCTGGTGCCAGTAGCAACAGGGTCTGGGTGCCCGCGTCAATCTGGGAATTGACGCCAGCCAGATCATCAAGGCGTATATAAGGTTTGCCCTCTAGCCATAATCTTTCGCAGTTTGCGGAATTGAGTCGCCATGAGAGCACATCCTGTTCGGAAACAAGCAAGTCGCCGTTACTCGCGCGTAGTATCGTAACGACGTCTCCAAGCTCAATGCCGTTAATATTAACCGCAAGAAATAATGGCTCATCATCGGCTTTGGCGATGCTATTAAAGGCGAAAGTGCCTAATAGCATCAGGGTCAGCAGAATATACTTGACCGAGAATCGATTTTTTTTACGTCTATGGAGGACCCAGATCGAGCGGAACATTCTGTTGGCCCCTATCTGTTTTTACCTCAAGTATGAAGTCTTTCTGCTGTAGTTTGGCCTGTGGTTTTAAATTCCAGCTATAGCTTTGGCCCGGAAATACGACGTTGCCAGCCTTGGCGGTCGCAACAGGAGTTGAGTCAGCCGCGGCATCGGCGCTGCGGAGTTTTAGTTCATTTACCAGTGTGTGCACATTACCGGTGTTGTTGATTTTCAGCGCAATAGAACCGTCGGCGTTGCGTTGAGCCTGCCATTGTTCAAGTCTGATAGGCGTTGTTGGGCTGATATATACGGGCAGACGTACCTGCAACAAAACGCGAACATTGCCTTGTTTACCTTCGTTAACTTGAGCATTGGTAGGCAATGCTGGAGGTACTTCACGCAGCAGCAGCCTGTAAGCAGTCTCTTGCTTGGCGTTTGGCGCTTGGCGTAAGCCGACACGTAAAACCTGTGAACGCCCCGGTTGAATGGTAAATAATGGTGGGTTGATCAATAACTCACGGGTTGGCGCGTACTCATCTTTACCGTCTGCTTGTGTCCAGGATACTGCTTCTGCCTGTAACACAATACTTTCTTTTGCGCGGTTGCTGACGGTAATCATGCCTTTGGTGTTGCTGCTGGTAAGGCTAAGCCCCACCGGCAATATTGCAAGATCAGCTGCGTAGGCAGAGTTGGATATGAATAAGCTAATGAAGCTATAAACTAAGAAACGTAAAGCCAAGGAACGCAGCATAAAATTCACCTAGTAAGTAACTGTGACAACGACAGTGTCAACATAAGACCCTGCTGCCACATACTGATTTTTAACAATTACACCATAAACATCAATCGCTTGAGGGCTGCCATCACCAGTTCTTGAACCAAGTATCGCTCCGCCGGTATCTCCCCAAGCTGTATTATGTGCAGCATCTTGATAAAGCTGATAGGGCAGATAGTCTGATGCATTGGCTTTCATGCGGCGAGTAGTAATATCGTCTGGTGTGGTTTCATTAGCGCCAGCGTCAAGAGAAACAGTATAGTCAGTACCGCTAGTGCAGGTGACCGTTACTGCCCCAGTAGCCGTGTCGTCTGTGCCGGAAGCCGGATCATAGGCGCCAAAAGCCACCGGGGTTGTAGTTAATGTGCAGGTTCCACTAACTGTCGCAGTAACGCTTAGGCTGCCTGTTGCGGCTGCATGTGTGGTGCCGGCACAAAGTGCCAGCAATATTGCCAGTAATCTGGATTGAATTTTCATGGCGATCACCTCTTAAGTGGTAATTAACTTATGCACGGACAGTCAGCAGGCTGTCTGGCTAACATGTTCATATGCTGACTTGATGTTATATGTTTTTTTAGCCTTTTGCAAAAATTTCTAAATCAAGTGCTCTATTTACAATTAGTTATGGTGTTTATTTAATGTAAGTATTATAAATTGGCTGTAACTAGGGCGATAATAACCAGGCGCTGTTGCTAAAATTATGCGCTTTCAGCCATGGTTTTCTCGGCCATAGTTTTCAAAGTGACGTAATCTGTTTTGCCGGTGCCAAGCAGCGGCAATACTTCAACTATGACAATCTTCCTGGCTATGGCAAGCTCTGGGCTGCCTAATTCTTTGGCACTGTTGCTGAGTTGCTCGCGACTTAAATTGCTGTCTGTGGTGAAAAGCACAATGTTTTCACCGCGCTGCGGGTCGGTCTGTGTGGTGGCTGCATGCTGGTGATGCGGTGAAGCCTCGTTGGCAATGGCTTCTACGGTTTCCAGCGAGACCATTTCACCGGCCACTTTGGCAAAGCGTTTCACGCGCCCTTTAATGAACAAAAAACCATCCGGGTCTATGTGTACGATATCGCCGGTGCTGTGCCAGCCTTCAGAGTAAGCCTGGATCACTCCCGGATTGTCGTACAGGTAATAGCCCAGCATCACATTCGGGCCGCGTACCGACAGCAGGCCGCCATCTGTTATGCCCGGTACCTGTTCCAGCTTTGATTCCAGTGCCGGAATCATGGTGCCAACCGAGCCCGGCTTGTTGGCCATGGGCGTGTTGACTGCCAGCACCGGCGCGCATTCGGTTGCGCCATAGCCTTCCAGAATACGGATACCGAATTTATCTGCCCAGGTTTTGCGTACTTCTTCATTGAGTTTTTCCGCCCCGGCAACAACATAGCGTAATTTGTAAAAATCATAAGGGTTGGCAAATTTGGCGTAATTGCCCAGAAACGTGCTGGTGCCAAACAGTACAGTGCAGCCGCGGTCGTAAATCACTTCCGGAATCACGCGATAGTGCAGCGGCGATGGATACACAAACAGGCGGCTGCCGGCCACCAGCGGCATAATGGCGCCGCAGGTAAAGCCAAAGGCGTGAAACAGCGGTAGCACCATCATGAATTTATCCTGCAGCGAGAAATCGATGATGGATCTGATCTGCGCAATATTAGCCAGAATGGAACTGTGCGAATGCACAACGCCCTTGGGTTTGCCCTCGCTGCCCGAGGTGAACAGAACTACGGCCGGGTCATATGGGTTGGTTTTTGCTGCAACCAGCCTGGGCAGCCACAGGGCAAATCCCATCAGCCACAGCTTGTCCAGCCAGGTGAACCGGGACCGTAAATCTTCCAGGTAAATAATGTTTACACCCTGCAAGCCGGCAACGGTTTCTTCCAGCTTGGCAGTCTGAATGAACTCGCGCGAGCTGATGATGGTTTTTACGCAGGCGGCAGTGCATGCGTTCTGGATGCCGGCGCTGCCAGCCGTGTAATTCAGCATGGCCGGGATCCGGCCGAAAGCACTCAGGCCGAAAATCAGGCAGATGGTATTGGTGACATTGGGCATCAGCACGCCCACATTCTCATTGGGCTGGGTGATTTTTTTTGCCAGCCTGCCCAGCGCCAGACTCTTTTTCAGCAGCTCGCCATAGGTTTCTTCCACCTGGCGCAGGTCTTCTACCAAGACTGTACTTCGGCCGTAGCTTGATATCGCATCCAGAAAGGCATGGAACAGGGTGTTGATCTGGGTTGAATTGAACAGCATGTTCTGCATCTCGCGGCGCATGGCATCACCCGCCAGCTTGCGCCGCGCTTTTGCCGTGGCGGCCTGCGGCATAGGGATATGGCGCGTAGGCAGAATGGTGATGCTGACTTTAGGGAACAGTTTTTTGGGGTAGTTGTCGGGCAGACGGCTGAAATAGGAACGTGCCGCACCTTCAATGCGTACCGGTAGAATCATGGCGCCGGTTTTGGCAGCCACGAAACCCGGGCCGTCATATACCTTCATCAGCGAACCGGTAAGTGTGATGCGCCCCTCGGGGAAAATCACCACCGGCTTGCCCGCCTCCAACAGCTTAATGACTTTTTTCATTGCCAGCGGAGATGAAGGATCAACCGCCAGATACGGCGTTAATTTTAAGATCAACCGGAAAAACCGGTTATTCAGCACGCTGGTATGCACCACAAACGTGGCGCGAATCGGCAGAAACAGACCCAGCAGCAAGCCATCGAGAAATGACTCATGGTTGGCAATCACCAGCAGTTTTCCCTGCTGCGGTAGGTTGGCGGTACCGCTGACATTTACTCTGAAAATCAGGCGGCAAAGGAATCTTAATGAAAAGGTCAGCATATGTAGTTTTTTTTAATTTTCAACAGTGTATAGCGATGATTAGTCTTTTGTAAAAGAATTGGCAAAAAGCCTCTAAATTCCAGAAAAATACCAAGTAAAAAATTAGATTTGCAAATACATTTTTTTATGTAGTATATTACCAATTATATGGGATTATTTCCCATTAATTAAATTAAATTTTATATTAATAATTTATATAACAATATGAAATATATAGATATTTTATTGTTTATGTTTAATATTTTTTTAATTGTTGCGTAAAAAATGTAAGTTTAGCATTGTGATCAAGACTAACCATAAGCCTGAATACGCTGAATGGTGGCGAGGGTACCTATGTGTTTGCTCCAGTGAATGCAACGTCGAATGGCGGTTTGGGGTTTGATACGATAGTTAGACGCGGCTTTGTTACAAATTTGAATAGTTTGCTGCAAGCGGGTGAAGATATACTGGATTTAACCGGTATGTTTGCACCTGGTGCCGTGAACGCAGGCAATATAGGCCAATTTCTGCATATGAATGACACTATATTGCAGATTGATCGAGATGGCGGTGGAAACTCATTTGTGAATTTGGTGAATATTGTGGGAACCGATATCACCAATTCCAAATTGGATGAACTCTATACCGCAGGGCAGATTCTGGCTTAATCAGCAGTTATTTGAGCGCGGTAATAGAAAAAGAGAAGCGGCGCATATGCGCCCCTTCTCTTTTCATGCAATGTTTAAATCAATATTTAAATATTGTAATTTAGCTATGTTTAATTTAGCTATGGTAAGCACGTTCACCGTGAGCGCTGGTATCCAAACCTTCGCGTTCAGATTCTTCGCTTACGCGCAGGCCAATCAGCACATCTACAATCTTAAATGCGATGAATGATACAACGCCAGAGAGTACGATTGCAGTCACTACAGCGGTAATTTGAGCCGTCATTTGGGCACCAAAGTCGTAAGCTGATACACCGTTTGCCACGTAGTCAACTACACCTACGCCGCCTAGTGCCGGGTTCACGAACACACCGGTAGCCAGGGCACCAAAGATACCGCCTACAGCGTGGATGCCGAACACATCCAAAGCGTCATCGTAACCTAACCAGTATTTCACTTTAGCTACAAAGAAGTAGCAGATTGGTGAAACCAGCAGACCAATGATGATGGCACCCATAGGACCTACGAAACCGCAAGCCGGAGTGATTGCAACCAAACCAGCTACCGCACCGGAAGCGGCACCCAGCATTGAAGGTTTGCCTCTTAATGACCATTCAGTGAATGACCATGCCAAAGTAGCCGCTGCTGTTGCGATGGTGGTGTTAACGAAAGCCAGTGCTGCATAACCGTTTGCTTCAAGGTTAGAACCGGCGTTGAAGCCATACCAGCCCACCCACAGTAATGCTGCACCTACCATGGTTAATGTCAGGCTATGTGGTGTTAATGCTTCCTTACCGTAGCCAATACGTTTGCCAACCATGATTGCACCTACTAAACCAGCCACACCAGCATTGATGTGTACAACGGTACCACCGGCAAAGTCCAGCGCGCCTTTAGCCCATAACCAGCCTGCATTTGCCACTACAGTTTCCAGTGAAGCTGCATTGGTGATTGCATCAGGGCCGTCCCAGTACCAAACCATGTGTGCCAGTGGCAGGTAAGAGAATGTAAACCAGATGACCATGAACAGCAGGATTGCAGAGAACTTCATGCGTTCAGCAAACGCACCCACGATCAAAGCCGGAGTGATGGCTGCGAAAGTCAGTTGGAAGCCCACAAACACCAGTTCAGGGATATACACGCCTTTGCTGAAAGTAGCCCCCAGTGAATCAGGGGTAATGCCAGCCAGGAATGCCTTGCTCAATCCGCCAAAGAACGGGCTGCCGCCGGTAAACGCCACGCTGTAGCCATAGATCGCCCACAATACTGCCATGAGTGAGAAAATCATGAATACTTGCATGAGCACGGATAGCATGTTCTTTTGACGCACTAGGCCGCCGTAGAACAATGCCAGTCCAGGAATAACCATTAAGGTAACCAGCACGGTTGAAATCAGCATCCATGCTGTATCACCTTTGTTAGGCACTGGCGCAGGGGCGGCAGCGGCTTGTGCCGGAGCTGCTTCTGCGGGCGCTGCGACAGGTGCAGCATCAGTTGCTGGGGCAGCGTCAGCTACAGGTGTAGTTGCCTCTGTATCAGCAGATGGTGCTGCATCTTCAGCAAACGTGTTAGCGGTAAAGCCAAGGCCTAACATTGTGACCAAGGCGAACATCGATAGTATTTTTTTCATCATGATCCCCTTATAAAGCTTCTACGCCGGTTTCACCGGTGCGGATGCGATAAACTTGTTCAAGATTGAAGATGAAAATCTTGCCATCACCGATTTTGCCGGTTGCAGCAGATTTTTCAATGGCTTCAATCACTTGGTCTAGCAAATCGTCCTGAATGGCGATCTCGATTTTAACTTTAGGTAAAAAATCCACCACGTATTCAGCACCGCGATATAGCTCGGTGTGACCTTTTTGGCGACCGAACCCTTTAACTTCAGTTACGGTGATGCCTTGCACGCCAATAATAGATAAGGCTTCTCTTACCTCATCCAGTTTGAATGGTTTGATAATTGCGGATACAAATTTCATACGTACCTCCTGGTTCTGTCGGAATGCGGCATCTGTTTTATTTAACTGATGCCGCAGAGATTAGCAGTACAAATTAACTGATTAGAAAGTTTTTTGTACGAACACTGTGAATTGATCTTTCACAAGGTTTTGACCTGATGCATCAGGTACAAAAGTTTTCTTGGCATCAACGCTTGTGTAATAGCCGCCAACGTTTACGCCGTTGTCAAAAGCTTTTGTTAAGCCAAGTTTCCAGTCAGTGTAGTCATAATCACTATTTGAAACCCCGTTGGTACGGCCGGTGAAGTCCTGATAAGCAACGTGAGCGATTGCTGTGTAGCCTTTGCCATATGGTAAAGGTACGTTCAAATTCAGTTCAGAATAGGTTGTGCCATCAGCATTATCGAAACCAAACGCGCCATCTGAAACTACAGCAGAAACTTTACCTTGTAACCAGCCATAGCTCAGGCTACCGTAAACTTCAGTGGTTTCAGCTTTCTTGAAACCGCTATTTTTACTACCTGGGTAAATGTATTGCAGCAAGCCTACGTTGTAGCCAATGCCAGATTCACCGATGGTGTTGGCAAAACCACCGTATAAATCAAGCTCTAAACTGGAACTTTTGTAAGCGCCAGCATCAGTTAACCAGCTGATGTTTGAACCCCATGCGCCTGCATAAAAACCGCTGGCATGTGTGTAATCAACACCGCCTTGTAATGCTGGATCTTCACGGGTTTGGGTTAGGCCGCGGAAAATGTATTGGCTGTATAAACCCACGTTGTAGGCAACAGTGTGTGGTGATGCCGGTGCAGCAGCAGGTGCAGCTTCTTCTGCCAGCGCGATGGCAGGCATGGAAAGCGCGCTTAAAATTGCAAGTGATAATAATGATTTACGCATATTGCTAACTCCTGATATTAAAGTGATTAATTGAAAAGCTCACGTTGAATATAAAGCAAGGCATGTGCCAACAATTTTATTGTTATTAATCAATGAGATATATATATGTTATATTTGGCCTTTAATATAAATTCTTTAGATAATCTGCTAAACTGGTGCTAAATATAAAGGGATTTAATATGTTTGACTCTAACAAGATTAATGAAATATCCAATAAAATCAAAGATGTAGTAAATTCCTCACCTTTGGCGGATGTTGAGAAAAATATAAATGCACTATTAAAGGGCATATTCACCAAAATGGAACTTGTCACACGCGAGGAATTTGAAGTGCAGGCCGAAGTGCTGCGCAATACACGCGAGAAGCTTGCGTTGCTGGAAGCTAAGCTTGCCGAATTAGAAGCACGGCAAGAATCTTGAGCACTGTTGTGAGCACTGCTATGAGTACTGTGAAATGAGTCTGGCGGTTCTTTACAGTCGCGCCCTTACCGGCATGGATGCGCCAGAGGTGGCGGTGGAGGTGCATCTGGCTAATGGCCTGCCCAGTTTTACCATTGTCGGCTTGCCGGAGGCCGAGGTTAAAGAAAGCAAGGACCGTGTGCGCGCTGCGTTGCAGACGGCACAGTTTGAATTCCCGGCGCGGCGCATTACAGTTAATCTGGCTCCTGCCGATCTGCCTAAAGAGAGCGGCCGTTATGACTTGCCAATTGCGCTGGGTATTCTAGCCGCCAGCGGGCAGATTCCTGCTGATGCCTTGTCCAGGTATGAATTTGCAGGCGAATTGGCGCTCACCGGCGAACTGCGCCCGATACGCGGTGCGCTGGCGATGACTTACAAATCCTATAAAAGTGGCCGCGCTTTTATTTTGCCCCAGGATAGTGCGGCAGAAGCCGCGCTGGTAAATGATGCCATTGTTTATCCGGCAAACTCACTACTTGAAGTGTGTGCACATTTAACCGGACGCACTGTATTGGAGCAACTGCCGGCTGCCAATCATGCTAACACTATTCATTATGCAGATTTTAGCGAAGTGAAAGGGCAATCCGGCCCGAAACGTGCGCTGGAAATTGCTGCCGCAGGCGGACACAGCGTGGTAATGAGTGGCCCACCGGGTGCCGGTAAAAGTATGCTGGCAAGTCGTTTTGCCGGCATTTTACCGAGCATGACAGAAGAAGAGGCGCTGGAGTCAGCAGCATTGCAGTCACTGCAAGGCAATTACAAACTTGAGAACTGGAAGCGCAGACCTTACCGGTCGCCGCATCATACGGCATCGGGCGTGGCATTGGTGGGTGGTGGTGGTATTCCGCGCCCCGGTGAAATTTCATTGGCGCATCATGGCGTGCTGTTTCTGGATGAGCTGCCTGAGTTTGACCGCAAGGTGCTGGAGGTGTTGCGTGAGCCTTTGGAAAGTGGTCATATCACGATTTCGCGTGCTGCACGGCAGGCCGATTTTCCTGCGCAGTTTCAGCTGATTGCCGCGATGAACCCTTGTCCGTGTGGATATTTGGGGCACTTTAATAACAAGTGTCGCTGCACTCCGGATCAGGTGTCACGCTATAAAGCCAAAATTTCCGGCCCACTGCTGGACCGTATTGATCTACAGATTGAAGTCGCCGCACTTAAAGATGATGAACTGACAAATGCCAGCAAGGCCGAGGCAAGTGACGCTATTCGTACGCGGGTGGAGAATGCACGCAACATGCAGTTGCAGCGTCAGGGCAAGGCCAATTTTGCGCTGGGCAGCTCGGAAATAGATCAATTCTGCCAGCTTGATGAGGCGGGACTATCTTTGCTGAAAACCGCCATCTCAAAACTTAATTTATCAGCTCGCGCTTATCATCGTATTTTAAAAGTTGCACGTAGTATTGCTGATTTAGCGGGTGAAACTCATATTAAGCCTGTGCATATTGCCGAAGCTGTGCAATACCGACGCGGTGAAGTTTAGCCAGTGCCTCAATTAAATTCGCTTGCATGGTAAAATCATGCAAATTTATTGATACGCCTATAATTGATACGCCTAATACATGAGCCAGCTGACTATATCCCCTACTGAAACCAAACTTCGCGAGTCGCTGAAACAGCGCATCCTTATTCTGGATGGCGCGATGGGTACCATGATTCAGCAATACAAGCTAACCGAAGCTGATTATCGCGGCGCGAAGCCAAACGGAGAGAAAGGTCGCTTTGCGGATTTCAAAGCACCGGCCGGGGAGCGCGAGCTGTTCGTTAAAGGCAATAATGAGCTGCTGACCTTGACGCAGCCGCAGGTGATTCAGGAAATACACGAGAAGTACCTGGCGGCCGGTGCCGACATCATCGAGACCAATACGTTTGGTGCGACCAGCGTAGCGCAGGATGACTACCACATGGCGCATCTGGTGTACGAGATGAACGTAGAGGCTGCCAAGCTGGCCAAAGCCGCCTGCGCCAAATACAGCACGGTGGACAAACCGCGCTTTGTTGCGGGCGCATTGGGCCCTACGCCTAAAACCGCTTCAATTTCGCCAGATGTGAACGACCCGGCAGCGCGTAATGTGAGTTTCGACCAGTTGGTGAGTGCTTACCACGAGCAAGTGCGCGGCTTAGTGGCTGGCGGGGCTGATATCCTGATGGTTGAGACTATCTTTGACACGCTCAACTGCAAAGCCGCCCTGTTCGCGATTGACAGTTATTTTGAAGAGGTTGGATATACCCTGCCGATCATGATCTCCGGCACCGTGACTGATGCTTCAGGCCGCATTCTTTCAGGGCAGACGGTGACTGCATTCTGGCATTCGGTACGCCATGCCAAGCCGTTGACTATCGGCCTGAATTGCGCGCTGGGTGCGACCTTGATGCGCCCCTATGCAGAAGAGCTGTCAAAAATTGCCGATACGTTCGTCTGCATCTACCCGAATGCCGGCCTGCCTAACCCAATGAGCGACACCGGCTTTGATGAAACGCCAGATGTGACTTCAAACCTGGTAAGAGAGTTTGCCGAGAGCGGTTTTGTCAATATTGCCGGCGGCTGCTGCGGCACGACGCCGCCGCATATCAACGCCATCTATGAGGCAATCAAGGATGTTCCACCGCGCCAGGTGCCGGAAGTGCCGCCTTACACCAGGCTCTCTGGTCTGGAGCCGTTCATCATTGATGACAATTCACTGTTTGTGAATGTAGGCGAGCGTACCAATGTGACCGGCAGCAAGGCATTTGCGCGCCTGATCATCAACGAACAGTATGAAGAAGCCTTGAGCGTAGCGCGCCAGCAGGTAGAGAACGGCGCACAGGTGATAGACATCAACATGGATGAAGGCATGCTGGATGCCGTAAAAGCCATGACGCATTTCCTCAACCTGATTGCCTCCGAACCGGACATTGCGCGTGTGCCTATCATGATCGACTCATCAAAATGGTCGGTCATCGAAGCAGGTTTGAAGTGCGTGCAGGGTAAAGCCATCGTCAACTCGATTTCGATGAAAGAAGGTGAGGCTGAATTTCTGCGCCAGGCCAAGCTGTGCCGCCGCTATGGTGCGGCGGTGATCGTGATGGCGTTTGACGAAAAAGGCCAGGCCGATACTTATCAACGCAAGATCGAGATCTGCAAACGCGCTTATGATTTATTGGTAGGAACAGGCTTCCCGCCAGAAGATATTATTTTTGACCCTAACATCTTTGCCATTGCGACCGGCATTGAAGAGCATAACAACTACGCGGTGGATTTCATCAATGCCACACGCTGGATCAAACAGAACCTGCCGCATGCCAAAATCTCGGGCGGTGTTTCCAATGTGAGTTTCAGCTTCCGCGGCAACGACCCTGCACGCGAGGCGATTCATACTGTATTCCTCTACCACGCCATCAAGGCGGGCATGACCATGGGCATCGTCAATGCCGGCATGATGGGCGTGTACGACGATCTGGAACCACAGCTCAAAGAGCGCGTGGAAGATGTGGTGCTGAACCGCAGGCCGGATGCTACCGAACGCATGATCGAGTTTGCCGGCACGCTGAAAGCTGGCGGCAGTAAAGAACAGGCCACGCTGGAGTGGCGCGGCACAACTGAAAACCCGGTCAGTGTACAGCAGCGCCTGACACATGCCATGGTGCATGGCATCACCGAGTTTATTGTAGAAGATACCGAAGAAGCGCGGCTTGAGGTGATGAGCAAAGGTGGCGGTCGCCCGATACACGTCATTGAAGGCCCGCTCATGGATGGCATGAACGTGGTGGGTGATTTGTTCGGCCAGGGCAAGATGTTCCTGCCGCAAGTGGTAAAATCGGCACGCGTCATGAAGCAGGCCGTGGCACACCTGATTCCGTTCATTGAAGAAGAAAAAGCGCTGGAAGAAAAACGTACCGGCATCGTCGCCAAGCCCAAGGGTAAGGTCGTCATCGCCACCGTTAAAGGTGATGTGCATGACATCGGCAAGAATATTGTTTCTGTGGTGCTGCAGTGCAATAACTTTGAAGTGGTGAACATGGGTGTGATGGTGCCGGCAGCAGAGATTTTGGCCATGGCCAAAGCCGAAAATGCCGACATTATCGGTTTGTCCGGCCTGATTACGCCGTCGCTGGAAGAAATGGCCTACGTTGCAAAAGAGATGCAGCGCGACCCGCATTTCAGCGGTCTGAAAACTCCGCTACTGATCGGCGGCGCGACGACTTCGCGCGCGCATACCGCCGTGAAGATTGCACCGCATTATGACGGACCGGTGATTTATGTACCGGATGCATCGCGCTCTGTAGCTGTTATGCAGTCACTGCTGACGCCGGAAACCAAAGACAGCTATATCGCCGAAGTGCAGGCGGATTATGAAAAAGCGCGCACCCAGCATGCGAATAAAAAAGGCACACCCCTGTTGACCATTGAGCAGGCACGTGCCAATAAAGCCAAGCTTGCATTCGCGGGAGATGCTGCACCAGTAAAACCGAAATTCATCGGTCGCCGCGTATTCAAGAACATTGATCTGAGCCTGATCGCGCAATATATCGACTGGTCTCCTTTCTTCCAGACCTGGGATCTGGCGGGTGCTTATCCGGCAATCCTCAGTGATAAAGTCGTGGGCGATGCCGCAACTAAAGTGTTCGCAGAAGCGCAGGCCATGCTCAAGAAAATCATCGATGGTCGCTGGTTGAGTGCCAGCGGTGTGATCGCACTGATGCCTGCCAATACGGTCAATGACGATGATATCGAGCTCTACACCGATGAAACCCGCAACGAAGTGGCGTTTACTTGGTACGGCATGCGCCAGCAGACCGTGAAACCGGTGATTGACGGCGTAGCGCGCCCTAATCAGTGCATGAGTGATTTTGTTGCGCCTAAAGGTACAGATGATTACATCGGCTTGTTTGCCGTGAGTGCGGGCATGGGCATGGAAAAACGTCTGGCGCAGTTCGAAGCTGCACACGATGATTACAGTGCCATCATGTTCAAGTCTCTGGCAGACCGTTTGGCAGAAGCCTTTGCCGAATACATGCATGAACGCGTGCGGACTGATTTATGGGGCTATGCAGCCGATGAAAAACTGGATGCCGAAGCGCTGATTAAAGAGCAGTATCAGGGCATACGTCCGGCACCGGGCTACCCGGCTTGTCCTGACCATACCGTAAAGGCGGATATGTTCAAACTGCTGCAATGTGACGAAGTCGGCCTGACGCTGACAGATTCATTTGCCATGCAGCCAGCGGCGGCAGTGTCAGGGTTTTATCTTGCACACAAAGATGCAAAATATTTCAGCGTGGACAAGATAGGCAATGATCAGCTGGAAGATATGGCAAAACGCCGGAACCTACCGAAGGAATATCTGGAGCGCTGGCTGGCACCGAATTTGGGTTAATTTGACCTGAGCTGATTTAATACTTTTAAAAATAACCAGAAAATTATGCATATCCATATTTTAGGCATTTGCGGCACATTCATGGGCGGCATTGCCGTGCTGGCAAAACAGGCCGGGCACAAAGTCACTGGCTGTGATGCCAATGTTTACCCGCCAATGAGCACGCAGCTTGAGGCGCAGGGCATAGAGCTGATCGAAGGTTTTTCACCGGAGCAGACCAAACTTAACCCGGATATCTATGTGATCGGCAACGTGGTTTCACGTGGCAATCCACTCATGGAAGAAATCCTCAATCGCGGCTTGCCCTATATCTCTGGCCCGCAGTGGCTGGCAGAGAATGTATTGCAAGGTAAGTGGGTACTCGCTGTTGCCGGTACGCACGGCAAAACCACCACCAGTTCCATGCTGGCATGGATACTGGAATATGCGGGTCTGGCTCCTGGGTTCCTGATTGGCGGCGTGCCGGAAAATTTTGGTGTGTCGGCAAGGCTGCCACAGTCGCCAGTGCAGGATGCAAAAAGCACTTCTCCTTTCTTCGTGATTGAAGCGGATGAGTATGACACGGCTTTTTTCGATAAACGTTCCAAGTTCGTTCACTACCGCCCGCGTACAGCAGTGTTGAATAATCTGGAATTTGACCATGCGGATATTTTTGAAGATCTGCCTGCGATTGAAAAACAGTTCCATCATCTGGTGCGCACCGTGCCGCAGCAGGGGCTGGTGGTGGCCAATGGTAAAGAGGTGAGCCTGCAGCGCGTGATTGATAAAGGCTGCTGGACGCCGGTAGAGAAATTTGGCACCGATGCTGACTGGCAGGCCGCCAATGCGCATGGCGATGGCAGTTTTGACGTGATATACCAAGGCAAGATGCAGGGCCGTGTGAACTGGGGCTTGCTCGGCGAGCATAACCGCATGAATGCGCTGGCAACCATTGCAGCAGCACGGCATGCTGGGGTTGCGGTCGATGTGAGCATCGCCGCACTCAGCGAATTCAAAAACGTAAAGCGCCGTATGGAACTGCGCGGCGTTGAAAATGGCGTGAGCGTGTACGATGACTTCGCGCACCATCCTACTGCAATCGAGACTACGGTAGCTGGCTTGCGTGGCAAGGTCGGCAGCGCGCGGATTCTGGCAGTACTTGAGCCACGCTCAAACACGATGAAGCTGGGCGTGATGAAAAGTGCGCTGCCGGCCAGTTTGAAAGATGCCGACCTGGTGTTCTGCTATCAGGCAAATCTGGGTTGGGATGCCAAAGAGGCGCTGGCGCCGATCAGCGCTAAAACCCAGGTGCATGATGATTTGAACCAGCTGATAACAGCGATCAAGCAGGCTGCAAAGCCCGGCGACCATGTGCTGGTGATGAGTAACGGTGGCTTTGGCGGCATACATCAAAAGCTGCTCGATGCGTTAAAATCTGTTGCTTAAGGTAATTAATCTGACAACAGTGCATATGAAAACCGGGTTAAACACAATGAGCACACTCATGTTCAAGCTTAAGTCTATGAGCGCTTTGAGCATTGCGATTTGGGTTTCCGTGTTGTTTCATGCCGTTGTGCTCAGCATTCACTTTGAGCCACAGCTCAATAAATTCAAAGATAACCTGGCAGTGATGGAAGTTGTTCTGGTCAATGCAAAGACGCAGTCGAAACCAGAAAACACCGATGTATATGCCCAGGCCAATTTAGACCGTGGCGGCAATACTGAGCAGAATCGCAAAATGAAAACGGCATTGCCGGTACTGAAGCAGCAGAAAACCGACCCAACGCCTAAGCCTACCGCCAATAATAAGCAGGCCGCTCAGGCAAGCCTGCAGACAGCCAGCGAAATACGTGAGCAGAAGCGTGTTGCCGAGCTGGAAAAACAGGCGCAGGAACTTATGACACAAATTAAGGCGACCAAGACAGTCGAGTCGCAGCCGGTGCAGAAAGCCGCCGCAAAAGAAGCGCAGACCGAAAATCAGGCAACGCCAACCAAGAAACTGAATTTAGACGATATTTCCGCCGCCGCTCTGGAAATGGACAGGTTGGAAGCCGTTATTTCCAAACAGCAGGATGACTACCAAAAGCGCCCAAAACGTAAGTATTTGGGTGGGCGCACCAAGGAATATAAATACGCGCTGTATGTAGAATCATGGCGGCAAAAGGTGGAGAAAGTCGGCAACCTCAATTATCCGGAGGCCGCCAGAGATTTGAAATTGTACGGCCAGCTACAGATGACCGTATCCATCAAGCCGGATGGCAGCGTAGATTCGATCGAAATCAACCGCAGTTCCGGGCATAAAGTGCTGGATGCAGCGGCGAAACATATTGTGGAACTCGGTGCGCCGTATGCACAGTTTCCGGAAGATATACGCAAGGAAGTGGATATTCTGAGTATTACTAGGACTTGGACGTTTACCAAAGAAGACAGCCTTGCCACTGAATAGCTATTATCTTTTGCATTTCTGCGTTGTTATTCTCGCTTGCCGTACTATGTGTACTGTCTGCGCTCGAATGCCTAGCATAAATGCAAAATCTTAATAGCTAGGATGATTTCTGAAAATCCAAATATCCTGCGTTGGCTTCGGTTTGCCGTACTATACGTACTGTCTTCACCTCGCCGCCTTGATTATTTAGATTTTGAGAAAATTATGCTGCCTGCGCTCAAAAGCCTAATATTTATCAATATCGTCATTCCGGCGAAGGCCGGAATCCAGACAAGGTGATGTTGTAGAGGTGCGTTTTAGCTTGGTAGGGTAGGTGGATTTTCTGCCCACGCAGTAAAACAGACTAATGATGTGAGTAAACAAGATTGCGAGAACCCTATGACAAATTATTTTGAACATCACGTATTTTTCTGTCTGAACCAGCGCGAAGATGGTGCCGCTTGCTGCATGGATAAAGGTGCAGGTGCGGCATTTGACCATATGAAAGCGCGGGTGAAAAAGCTTAATCTGAATGGCAAAGGCAAGGTGCGTGTGAACCGTGCTGGCTGTTTTGACCGCTGTGGCGAAGGTCCGCTGCTGGTGATTTATCCGCAGGCGGTCTGGTATACCTTTGTAGATAACGAAGATATCGACGAGATCATTGAAAGCCATCTGCAAAACGGCAAGATCGTGGAGCGTCTTGTGGTTGTTTAGACTGGGGCTATAGCGCTAGTCTGTGTTGAGCGCGCATGTAATATGTGCGCTTATTTTTTGTTTCAGAAGCTCTATGGCCGCAGCATCAAGTGCAGCCGGTTTGCTCTCGCGAATTGCTTCGCCCCAATGTGAATTTGGAAAGTGTCTGTCATTCTCAAAGCGCGGGATCACATGCCAGTGCAGATGCGGGGTTTTGTTGCCCAGGCTGGCCAGGTTGATTTTGTCGGGGTTGAACATCTCCCTGAGTGCAAGCTCGACCGAAAATACGGTTTTCATCATGCGTGCACGTTCGGTTGGCACCAGGTCAGTCATTTCTTTGATGTGCGCCAGCAGCTCAACGCGACAATAAGCCGGATAATCTACATCATTCAGCAGCACCACGCGGCAGAATTGGTCCTGCCAGAGTATCGGGTGTGGGCACGGCTGGCAAAGCGCACATGTCATGTTATGACGCCTCCAGCATGCGGTCCAGTGTAAGCTTGGCCAGTTTGGCCTCGTGCTCTGGTACTTTAATCTGGTTCACGACATTACCCTCTGCCAGGTTTTCCAGCACCCAGGCCAGATGCTGCGGGTCGATACGCGCCATGGTCGAGCATTCGCACACTACGTGGCTCATGAACTGCACCAGCTTGCCCTCGGGTTTCATCTGCTCGGCCAGGCGGTTCACCAGGTTAAGCTCGGTGCCGACCAGCCATTTGGTGTTTGGAGGTGCCTCAGATACGGTTTTAAGGATATATTCGGTAGAGCCTACGTAGTCTGAATGCTGACACACTTCAAATGGTGCTTCCGGGTGCGAAATCACGAAGCCATCCGGATGTTCAGCACGGAAGCGGGTGATGTTCTGCAGGCGGAACATCTGGTGCACAGCACAGTGGCCTTTCCACAGCAAAATTTTCGCATTCCTGATTTGTTCTTCGGTCAGCCCGCCCATAGGCAGGTCAGAGTCCCATACCGGCATCTGCTCTAACGGAATGCCCATTTTGTAGCCGCTCCAGCGGCCCAGGTTCTGGTCAGGGAAGAACAGCACTTTTTCGCGTTGATTAAAGCCCCATTCGAGGATTTTCGGAGCGTTGGTGCTGGTGCAGACGATGCCGCCATGCTCGCCGCAGAACGCTTTCAGATCTGCCGCAGAGTTGATGTAGGTGATGGGTGTGATCTGTTCGTCAAAATTGAGCACCTTGTTCAGTTCGCGATAGCTGCGCTCGACTTTGGCCAGGTTCGCCATGTCGGCCATGGAGCAACCGGCAGCGAGGTCAGGCAGAATCGCAATCTGGTCAGGGCGGCTTAAAATATCAGCCACTTCGGCCATGAAATGCACGCCCAGGAATACGATGTATTCAGCATCCACCTCTGCGGCATAGCGTGACAGTTTGAGCGAGTCGCCGGTGTAATCTGCATGGCGGTATACGCTTTCATGCTGGTAGTGGTGGCCTAGAATCACCAGGCGTTTACCCAGTTTTTCCTTAGCCGCAATAATACGGCGCTGACAGTCGGCGTCTTCTACAGCCTGGAACTTCTCAAATTTAATCGGTGAAATCTGCATAGGTTTTAAGTGATGAATAAAGCTTGAATGCTAAAAGTGCTTATTTTATAACGTTAATTGATGTCGTTCACCTAATCTTTTCAGGGCGTCGACATTGGTCCATGAAAAAACGCGTTTTGCCGCTTCGCGCCAATCTACCCATTCGTAGCGTACATGCTCATCTGGAGCTAGTTTGACTGGTAAACTGCTCGGCAGTTGCAGGCCAAACAGATGTTCGCGGTTTTCAGTGACGCCAGGTGCATAACGGTGGCGCCAGTGTGGATAGATTTCATAAACGTTGGATACCTGCCAGTCCTGCAAATCGTATTGCAGTGCATCCAGCCCGGTTTCTTCACGTACTTCACGAATCGCCGCCTGTAGCGGGGATTCATCTCCTTCAATGCTGCCGGTGACAGACTGCCAGAAGCCGGCCTTGTCAGCGCGCTCCATGATCAGCACTTGCAGATCAGGCGTGTGAATCAAGACCAGTGCGGAAATCGGGGTTTTATAGGTTTTCAAAAGTTTAGCAAGCTATTTAACTGAAGGTTAGGCGGGCGATTTGGCAGGGGCGCTGGTGAGGTTTTTTGGCAGCTGAAATACCACGTGTTCCACAACGCCTTGCAGCTCTTGTACTTGATTGGCACCCAGTTCCTGCAACCTGCTAATCACTTCCTGCACCAGTATCTCAGGGGCGGAAGCTCCTGCGGAAACGCCGATCTTGTGTTTGTTAAGTAACCATTCCGGTTTAAGAAAGCTGGCGTTATCTACCATGTAAGCCTCAATACCCTGGTTCTGGGCGACTTCTCGCAGGCGGTTGGAGTTGGAGCTGTTAGGCGAGCCAACGATAATCACCAGATCGCAATCCTTGGCCATGATCTTGATGGCATCCTGACGGTTCTGTGTGGCGTAGCAGATGCTATCGCTTCTGGGGGCTTTGATGCTGGGAAAGCGTTTCTGCAGCGCATTGACAACCATGGCGGCGTCGTCCAGTGACAGTGTAGTCTGTGTAACGTAAGCTAGTTTGTCTGGGTTTCGCACCTGCAGGGTTGCTACATCTTCTGGAGTTTCAACAAGATACATACCGGTAGTGCCTTTCTGATCTACCTGTCCCATGGTGCCTTCAACCTCGGGATGGCCTTTGTGGCCGATCATGATGATTTCCAGGCCGGCCTTACGCATTTTCTCAACTTCGATATGTACTTTAGTTACCAGCGGGCAAGTGGCATCGTAGGCTGTCAGGCCACGCGCCTCGGCCTCGGCGCGTACTGCCTTTGAAACGCCGTGGGCACTGAATATTACTGTGCTGCCGGTCGGAATTTCGTCCAGTTCTTCGACAAAAATTGCACCTTTGGCACGCAGTTCATCGACAACAAATTTGTTGTGTACAACTTCATGGCGCACATAAATCGGTGCGCCGAATTTTTCCAGTGCCTGTTCCACGATGATGATCGCCCGGTCAACGCCGGCACAAAAGCCGCGTGGGTTGGCAAGTACAATGTTCGTATCTTTGTTCATTTAAATTGCTGTCTCAAATTCTATGCTGTGGATTTCTATGCTTTGGGTTCAAACCAACTGATTTTTCAGGTAGCAGGTGCATCGGGTATAATTGTATAAATTTTAATTCGCAAGTCTTAAATTAATGATTAATAAAGTCTTACTATGAAAAACAACTTATGAAAAACACCGCAACCCTACTGATTACCTGCCCGGATGCCAGAGGCATCGTGGCGGCAATTGCTGATTTTTTACATCAGCACAATGCCAACATTTTACACGCAGACCAGCATCAGGATGCAGAAAATAATCTATTCCTCATGCGTGTGGAGTGGGACCTTGCCGGCTTCAGTCTGGACGAAGCCAGCTTCAATCAGGCGTTTGCGGTGATCGCCAATAAATTCAGCATGCAGTGGCAGCTGAAGCTTTCACAGCACAAAGCGCGTGTGGCTATCATGGTGTCGCAATATGACCATTGTCTTGCGGATTTGTTGCATAGGCATAAAAGCGGTGAGCTGACCTGCGAAATTCCGCTGGTGATCAGCAACCACCGTGATACCGAAAAGCTGGTGCAGTTCTACGGGGTAGATTTTCACTATATTCCGGTGAGCAAGGACAACAAGGCTGAGGCCGAAGCCGCGCAGTTCAAGCTGTTTGATGAGTACAAAATTGATTTGATCGTGCTGGCGCGTTACATGCAGATCCTGTCGTCGGATTTTGTGACACGTTATCCGCAGCGTATCATCAATATTCATCACTCATTCCTGCCGGCATTTATCGGCGCGCGTCCTTACCACCGTGCATTTGAGCGCGGCGTTAAACTGATAGGCGCAACCAGCCATTATGTGACTGAAGTGCTGGATGAAGGCCCGATTATCGAGCAAGGTATCGAGCGTATTTCGCACCGTGACCAGGTTGAAGACCTGATTCAGAAGGGCCGTGACCTGGAGCGTGTGGTGCTGTCAAAAGCTGTGCGCTGGCACATTGAGAATCGCATTTTGCTGTATGCGAACAAAACGGTCATTTTTGATTAATTGGATTTTCCGGTGAATCCAGCATAATAAAAAAGCGAAGAATAATCTTCGCTTTTTTAATGTCCGGCTCAGTACTTAATTATTTCACGATTTATTTAACGACGGTTTCCAGCGCAAACAGATCCTGAACCTTCTCGCGCTGGCGGATAACCGTAAACTGGTTGCCATCAACCATCACTTCCGCCGCGCGTGGACGGGTGTTGTAATTGCTGGACATGCTCATGCCGTAGGCACCGGCAGACATGATGGCCAGCAAGTCGCCTTCAGCCAGGGCCAGTTCCCTGTCGTGGCCGAGGAAATCACCGCTTTCGCATACCGGGCCTACGATTTCATAATTGGTGGTATTTGCAACTCTTGGCTGCACTGCTTCAATCGCGTGGTAGGCATCATAAAGTGCCGGGCGCATCAGGTCGTTCATGGCTGCGTCAACAATGGCGAAATTCTTGGTCTCGGTATGTTTCAGGTATTCAACCTTGGTCAGCAGCAAGCCGGCGTTACCTACTAATGCGCGGCCTGGTTCAAACACCAGTTTGATGTCGCGTTTGCCTAGCTTGGCCAGCATGGCTTTTGCGTATTCAGTGAATTCCGGTGGTGTTTCATCGCTGTAGCAAATGCCGATGCCGCCGCCGAGATCGATATGCTGAATGTGAATGTTGTTTTTCTCCAGCGCTTCGACCAAAGCCAGCACGCGGTCAAATGCATCCAGAAATGGAGACAGTTCGGTAATCTGTGAGCCGATGTGGCAATCCACGCCGTGAATTGCAATATTGGGCATGGCGGCTGCCTGCAGGTAAATATCCAGCGCGTCTTCATAGGCCACGCCGAATTTGTTGTTTTTCAAGCCGGTAGAAATGTAGGGGTGTGTTTTTGCATCCACGTTTGGGTTCACGCGCAATGAAACCGGCGCCACTTTGCCCATGTAGCCGGCAATATCGTTCAGGCGCACCAGTTCACTGGCTGATTCCACGTTGAAGCAGAAGATGCCCGCTTCCAACGCTGCGCGCATTTCATCGGCAGTTTTGCCTACGCCAGAGAATACTACTTTTGAAGGATCGCCGCCCGCAGCAATCACTCTAGCTAATTCGCCGCCGGAAACAATGTCAAAACCTGCGCCAAGTTTTGCGAACAGGTTAAGTATGGCGAGGCTGGGATTGGATTTGACCGCAAAACACACCAAGTGGTTTGAGCCCTTGAATCCAGCGCTAAAGCGCTCGAAAGCCTCGGTGAGTGCGGCCTTTGAATACACATAACAAGGAGTGCCGAAATTTTCGGCAATTTGGTTGAGGGCTACATTTTCAGCATGCAGCGTATTGTCTTTAAAATGGAATGTGTTCACGGTATTAACTTGAATATATTAAAAAGTAGAGCCAATTTATTTTTTACTATCAGTAGGTTGTGGGTAAATCTGGTCTGGAATATAAAGCGGGCCTTTAGTACCGCAGCCGCTGAGTATTATGTAGCTTGCTAACAGTAGTGCGAGTGTTTTAGCGGATATTTTCATAAATTAGGTGTGTGTAATTTTAGGATAAAACCTGTAATCTGCAACTCGATGAATAAGGGATATTCTACCACTGATTCATTATTGTTCTGTTTTTGAGTATATTAAACAACACTTGGCAGCCGTTGGTTCGCTGAAATTTACCGATCATCGGTTGTTGCTGGACACTGGCTATTGCCATGGGCATGATTGATAGTAACCATTGGAGAAATGAAATGCATTGTTTGGTTCAGTCTAGTTATCAAAAGCTGTTATCGTCAAAACGATACGGCATTACGCAGAGTGGCTTTACTTTAGTTGAGTTAATGATAGTTGTTGCTGTTATTGGTATTTTAGCCAGCATTGCTTTGCCTTCGTATACTGAGTATGTCAAACGTGGTAAGGCGGCTGAGGCTGCATCACTGTTATCTCAATTAAGTACTGGACTTGAGCGATATTATTCAGATCAAACCCCTCCTTCTTATGAGAGTGGGGCTGGAGTCTGTGGTGTTACTTTGCCGCCAGCTGGTGCCAAGTATTTCACTTATTCCTGTGAGACTGATGGTCAAACCTATACTTTAACTGCAACAGGAGTGGCTGCTGAAGGTATGGATGGTTATCTTTACACCATTAATCAGCGTGGTGTGAAATCAAGTGATTTGCCGGATGGTTCGTCTGCGGCGTGCTGGCTGATGGGTAAAGGTAGCTCCTGTTAATATGGTTGCGATTAATCGTTATCGTAGCGGCTTTAGTTTGATTGAGTTGATGGTGGCCATTGCTATTCTTGCCATCACCTTAAGGATCGCTATTCCAAGCTTGCAATCATGGATTGAAAATACCAGGGTTCGGAGTACAGCAGAGTCTATAGTGGCCGGATTTCAAATAGCAAAAAACGAGGCGTTGCGTAGAAACGCCTCGGTACGGATGTCACTAAATGCCGATACTAGTTGGGTGGTTGGCTGTGATCCGGCCAATGCCGCCGATGTTGATAATGATGGCCTTGAAGATTGCCCAGCCAATATCAAAAGTCGCTCCATGAAAGACGGTTCTACTAACATTACTGCTTCAATAACGCCTAATGGGTCAGCTTCGGTTTTGTATTCTGGGTTCGGTCGAGTTGTGGGTGGGGCTGAGAACCCGATTACTTCTGTTGATGTTCCTGCTAATGCAAAGGCAGGTGTTACCTCGTTACGTATTGTCGTGACTGGCGGGGGAGTCAGGATGTGTGTTCCAACAGTTACGACCGGTGACCCGAGGGCGTGTTAATGCGTGATTTTAATAAACAGTCAGGATCAGTCCTCCTTGAGGCATTAATTGCCTTTTTATTGTTTTCCATGGGAGTGGTTGGATTGATTGGGCTGCAAACAGCTGCGTTTACGGACTCCGCGCAATCAAAATATCGCATGGATGCAGGCTTTCTAACTAATCAGGTTATTTCGTCAATGTGGGTGGATGGTGTTGATAAGGTGCCTGATTATGCGGTTGCTGGTGGAGTGGGCGGTGTCAAGACCGAAGCTTGGCTGGCACAGGTTTACAATTTATTGCCAGGCTCCGTTGACAACCCGCCGAGCATTGCAGTCGTCGATGATTCCAATGCTACCGGTAAAAGGTATGCGGTTACCGTGACTATTATGTGGATGCCTCCTAAAGATACCGTAGCTCATCGCTATGTTGGCAGCGCCTACATCAACAGGAACAATTAACATGCATAAGTTAATTAAATTGCGCGGGTTTAGTTTGGTCGAGGTTATGGTCGGACTGACGTTATCGTTACTGGGGATGCTGGTGATTCTCCAGGTGTTGTCCACAATGCAGAAAAATAAAAGAGATACTGTGAGTAGCGGTGATGCGCAGCAGAATGGGGCTATGGCTCTCTACAGTATTGGCAATACAGTCGGCAACGCTGGCTACGGTATAGGCTCAACATTTAATGCTATGGGTGTATGTGCTAACGCAGCAGGAACATATTTACCAGTGTACGGATATAAGAGTGTGAGCCCTGCGGGGGATGTTACGTTTTGGTTGGCACCAGTTGTTATTACAAATGGAACAGGCGGTAATTCAGACAGTATCACCGTGATGCAGGGGAATACTTCTATCACAGTATCACCGATGGACATTGCGGCAAAAAATGCGGATACATTGACAGTTGCAGCCGGAACCACGTTTAACTTTAATTTGGGTGATGTGTTTTTAATACATCAGGCCGGCAAAGGCTGTATGGTCGGGCAGGTTACGGCTAAAGATGCTGTCAGTTCGTTAACTTATGCGGCAGGTGCGCCATACCTATCTCCTTACACAAACATTAATGAATTAGCAAAATACAATAAAGCAGGTGGCATAACGTCAGCTGATGCAAGTTTGGCATTTACTGATGGTGCCAAAATATTAAATCTTGGACCTGATCCATCGCTTGTTGTTTACTCGGTGATTAATGGTAGTTTGAACTCGAATGCTTCGACGGTATTTGATGGCCCTAATGAGGTGGTTGTTGACGGAATTGTGAATTTACAGGCGCAATATGGTGTGGATACCAGTGGTGATGGTGCGGTTGACAGCTACATCGATGCGCCGGCTACAACCCCGGCAATATCTGACCTTAATGCAGATGGCGTGGTAAATCAGGCTGATTGGGCTAGGGTCAGGGCGATACGTGTGGCCATTCTGGCCAGAGGCATTCAGCGTGAAAATGCTTGCAATAGCGCACAGCCAAGCTGGTCCGGAGGTAATTTTGATATGACCGCGCTGGCCGATTGGCAGTGCTACCGGTATCGGGTATTTGAGACGATTATGCCGCTTCGTAATGTGGTGTGGGATCCAACATGATGAATGATCGATTTAGAAAGCAATTAGTTGTGCCGCGGAAACAGCAAGGTTCCATATTGCTGGTAACCATAGTGATTGTGTTGATGATGATGATTGCCTCTATCGGATTAATGCGCTCTGTGGAATCTGGCAATGTAGCTGCTGCCAATATTGCTATGGCACAAAATAATCAGCTGGTTGCTGATTGGGGTGTGGAGCGTGGTTTTGAATGGCTGTATAGCAATCGCACTAACTTGGATAATAACAATGCGAGCAGTGGTTATTATGCGATTCATACTGTTGCGGGTGTTTTTTTAAATGATACAAACTGGCTTGATGCTGCCAAATGGGCAGGTGCTAAAGTATACAATTCAGGTACTACACCGGCACCGCCGGCTGGGTACACGGTTCGAGTCATGATCAACCGTATGTGTGCGAATGCTGGTGCAGTTAATGCTAGCGGGCAATCATGCTCCAAGGGTGCTACCACGACATCAAGTGCGGGCAACTCTAATATCAAAATTGGCGGTGTTGAATACGGTATCGGGTCAGCCGGAGCTATTGGCAATAGTCCGGATGAAAATAGTACCAATTATGTTGTTCCCGGGAATGTATATTACCGGGTCACGGTCAGGGTTGAAGGCCCCAGAAATTCTTTAAGTGTTGTTCAATCAATGCTAACTGTAGCACCAACTTAATGGGCATTATCATGAAACATATTGCAAAAATTCTTCTTTCGCTTGTATTGCTGGTTTCAGTAAGTAGCAGCAATGCCTTGAATTTAGCTACGCAGCCATTGGCCACTCAAGGTTCGTCAGTACCCCCTAATTTAGTATTTATTCTAGATGACTCCGGTAGTATGGATTGGGATTATTTGCCCGATTATATCAATGACGGCAGCAGCAGTAGTGGTGGTTTCTGTCGAACCTCGGCTGGCGCTTTTGTCGCTCAATGCCGGGTTGGTGACCCGCCTTACATGGCTGCAGATTTCAATAAGGTTTATTACAATCCAGCTATTCAATATGATCCACCCAAGAATGCAGATGGCACCAGCAAGATTAGTATGACAGCTGCCAATACATCTAACTGGACTAGTGTTAAGGTTGATGGCTATGGCGTGCAGTCTACATCATCAATTAATCTGGTAACCGGCTATCCAGACAGAAAATGGTGCGATGGCTCCGGTAATTGCAAAATAAATACGGGTAGTTCTAATGCATACCAATACCCTAATTCGACTTATAGCACTTCAAGCAGTGTCAGTGGTGCACCTTATTATTACAATATTCAGGCGTCAGAGTTTTGTACTGCCCCTAATTTGAAAAACTGTACCAGTTCGACTTCGCCTACCGGCTTGTACACTTACCCGGCAAAAGTGCGCTGGTGTACCTCCAGCACCGCACCACAGACTGACTGCCAAGAGAAAAAGGTTGGTAGTTATAAGTATGTACATTATGCTTTGGCGGGTGGTACCTATGCTGCAGGCTCACTCACGATAGGCGATTCAGGTAGTACAGATAGCGTTTCAATTACCTCTGTCAAGGTAAATGGAGTTGAGGTGATGGGTGCTACTATCACCGCTGCTACCGGTACCAATGATGCGGCAAAACGGGCCGCAGTGGCTGCCGCGATTGCAGCAGCAATTAATGCTAAAACTTCAAGCCCTGAATATACTGCTACAGCAGTAGATAATGTTGTCACAATTCAGCCGGATGTATCAGGCACCGGCCCTGCCGGTTACCCTGTTACGGTAACAACACCATTATCTACAAAGCCGGGTACTGGTACTAAAGCGACTGGTAGTGTGACATTCAGTAATCGTAGTAAATCAGCAAAAATTACCAATATCAAGGTGGCAGGCATTGCTATTACCTGCAATTCAGTTTCGCCCAGTAGCGATAGCGATGCGGCAACTAAAATAGCGGCAGAAATTAACTCTTGTAACTCAAGTCCAGACTACACTGCTGCTGTTGATACTAATGACGCTACCAAGGTTAATATTACTGCCGTAAGTGTAGGTACTGCCTCGAATGGTGCAATTACGACTAGTAAGACTAGTATTAGCGTTGCTGAGGTGGATTTGGCAGGTGGTACTAATGCAACAATCATAGGTATGCCGGTAACAACCGCTAACCTGTCCGGTGGAGCTTCTGGCACAAATACTTTTTCCAGAGTAGATATTGTTCCTACCACAACTAGCTATACCTACTATTCTGGTCGTTCTTGTGCGAGTGGTACTAACTGTACTTACGATGAAGAGATGACCAATTTTGCTAACTGGTATGCGTATTACCATACACGCATGCAGATGATGAAGTCTGCTGTAGGTATGGCGTTTCAGCCAATTGATGATAAATATAATGTGGGTTATTTCACCATTAATGGAAATGTAACCGGAGATAATGTAGATATCAAAGCATTTGATGATACACAAAAAGATAATTGGTATAAGCAGTTATACAAAGCAAATCCTAGCAATAGTACGCCATTGCGTGAGGCTTTATCAAAAGCTGGGAAAATATATGGCGGTAAGAAACCAAGCGGATTTACTGATCCAATTTTATTCTCGTGCCAGCAGAATTTTACTATTCTTTCTACTGATGGTTACTGGAACGGTAATGCAGGCACAAGGATGGATGGTACAGCAATAGGGAATGTGGATAATACTACCGACCCTGCCACTGGGTTTGATCAGCGCAGCCCGATACCGTTCTATGACGGCGGGGCGGCAACCAGTGCATCAGATACGCTGGCAGATGTAGCCTATTACTACTATAACTATGATCTACGAAATAGTGTCGCTGCTACACCGGCATCTACCAAACCGCCGTTTAAGGTCAATTTTGGTAATAGTCTTAATGGCACCCTGGATGTTTCTACTGACAACGTAGTTGATCCAGGCGACCCTAAGGCAAATTGGCAGCATATGACGACGTTCACGATGGGGCTTGGTATTGATGGAGTGATGGATTTTTCACCTAGCTATACCAGTGATAATACTGGCGATTATGCGTCTATTAAAAATGCTGATACTGCGGACTCGTCACAAGGTATCTGCTCTTGGCAGACAAGCGGTACTTGTAATTGGCCGAAGCCTGCTTCTGACTCACAGAATAATATTGATGACTTATGGCACGCCGCAGTAAACGGCCATGGTACATATTTTAGTGCCAGCAATCCAAGAGCTGTGGCGGCAGGGTTATCTAACGCGCTGGCTGTGGTTTCTCGTGCAACAGGCGCATCTGCGGCCTCGGCAACCAGTAGCCCAAATATTACCAATACTGATAATTATATTTTCAGTTCAACTTACCGTACTGTAGATTGGGATGGTGAAGTGGTAGCGCAGACTATTGACCCAGCCACTGGTTTAATCGGTGTTGCCAGAAAAGATCCAGTAACCGGACAGGTTACTCAAGATACTACCCCAATATGGGTTGCCAGCACCGGGCTTGATGCCAGAGTGTCAACTACAACTGTTGATAGAGTTATTTACACAGCTGATAACACTACTACCCCTGCCACTATGAAGCCATTTGCATGGTCAAACATGATTTCTGATGAACAGGCTCTGTTCACCAGCAAAGGGAGTCTACTGTCTCAATACAGTCTTTTGTCTACTAGTTTGCCCTTGCCTACGCAGCAGAATATCGCAGATAACGGCGAGCATGTTGTTAATTATCTGCGAGGTTTAAAACTCTATGATGGCAGTATTTTCAGGGTCAGAACCCATGTGCTTGGAGACACTGTCAATTCGGTTCCCGCTTACGATAAAACAACCGGCATGCTTTATATTGGTGCCAATGATGGTATGTTGCACGCGTTTAATAAAGATGATGGTTCAGAGGTATGGGCATTTGTGCCACATACGGTAATGCCCAATATGTATAAGCTGACTGACCAGGACTACACAAATAAGCATCAATATTTTGTAGATGGCTCACCAACCGTGGCTAAAGCTGATGGTAAAACTATTTTGGTAGGCGGCTTCAATCATGGTGGTAAAGGTTTCTATGCGTTGGATGTGACTTCAAGCACTAGCCCCAAACCACTATGGGAGCTGTGTACTGATGCAGCTTTGTGTAAGGTAAAAGATAACGATATCGGTTGGAGTTATGGCAACCCAATAGTTACACAGTTGTCTGATGGCACATGGGTGGTGCTGGTAACATCAGGTTATGAGAGCAACGCCAATTATTTATACGTACTTGATGCATTTACCGGCGCGATTTATCACAAAGTGGATGTGTCTGGCGCTAATGGTCTTGCCAAAATAACTGCATTCATCCCGGATATTAATACTAAGAACCAAGCGCTATTGGTGTATGGAGGCGATTTGGATGGCAATTTGTGGAGATTTGATTTCACTAACGCTACTGCAGGGTCAGCGCCTACTGTAATGAAGCTTGCCGACTTTAATGGTCAGCCTATTACTACCAAGCCGGAAGTTGGTCTGGTTCAGGTAAAGGTTAATGATTATCGTATAGTGGTTTATATCGGTACCGGCAAATATATTGAAACTACGGATGTAAACAGTCTGGGACAACAATCACTTTATGCGCTTGTTGATAATGGTGTTGCGTATACCTCACCTAGGACCAGCTTGAAGCCGCGCACTATATCTGGCAATACTGTGACGACCGGTACTGGGGCAAATGAAATTGTGCCATATTCAGCAGAGTGGGATCTGATGTGGAACCCTAGTGGTGATTTGGGCGGTTGGTATACTGATTTTCCATCAACAAATGAGCGTGTTAACCTAGATCCACAATTGGTTTTAGGTACTTTGCAAGTCATTACTAACTCACCGGACGTTACGGCAAGTTGTGGTGGCAGTGGCGGTTCCAGTGCATCATATCAGTTTAAATTTGATACCGGATTAGCGGTAAAACCTAACGTTACTTCTGCAAACTTTGTTAATCATTATCAAGGCATTACTGTGGGTAACGTGGTCTTTACTACACCATCTGGTAAGGTAACGAGCATTAATACTAGTGCTACGGGTAATAAGACATCAGAAGAAGTTAATATATCCATGGGTGCCAAGAGTAAGCGTAACGCATGGCGCAGCCTACGGCGCTAATTTGTTAATAAGCAAAAGGGCCGCAAGGCCCTTTTGCTTATTAACTGTCAGATATTTTGTGTGTGATAGTGCAGTTGAGCACCTTCAGCGGCGGTATAAAATATGCGGATAAAATATATTGATACATGGCAGGCATGCTTAAGCCACATCGTTGTAACGACTAAATTGTATTAAGGGCGTTGTGTGGAAATATTGGTGACGCTCTGTTCGATTACGCTACCATCTTTTTCTGTTTTGCGAATTTTGATCGGTAAGTATTGGTAATCTGTAGCTAACCAAAGTTCGGTTTTTTCGTCATCATCGCCCTGTTTTAGTAGATGAATGGTGTTGAGTTCGCCAATTTTAGTGGTAATGCGTTCTTCACCGCTAAAGCTGTAGGTATAAGTGCGTAATCGCTTACCGTTTGTCATGGTGATTTGCATGTTTTCAAGTGGGGGTGAGAACATGAACTGATACATAAAACTTAAAAAATCCTGCGTACCTTTAGTTAATGGTTCGGTTTTCTCACCTTTTGTACTCCGCATGACAATGATTCGATCGGACCAGGCAAAACTTGCGCTCTGCATTTTGGTTTTGTCATTACCATATTGATAAGAATAAAAATTTGGCACCAGTCCCTGATCTGAAACCAAGCCCTCACTTGTTTGTACCAGATCGCTGATAAATAGCGATACAAGTCCTTTGGCTTGCGTTGTACTGTTGATTTGGTAGCTACCGTCTTTATCGATGTTAAAGATGATGCGTGCTATACCCGCAGCACTCGCATCATTGCCGCGACGAACCTCAAACTCGGTTTCTACGTATTGATAAACCGGAGGTCTGGGTTCGGATTTGATATTGTCTGGTGCAACATCGGTAGTCTCTGTGGCCTGCTCAGTATTCGGTGTGGTTTGTGTTGCATCCGGAGATGCTGATTCCTGTTTTACTGGGATATCTGCAAGCGGGCTTATGTCATGTGTGCTATCAGCAACCACCTGCTCTGAGTTGTTTGGTTCTGTTTTTGACTGCGGCTTGGGCTGCGCTGCCGGGAGCTTACTTTTGACAGGTACAGGTGTGGATTTTTGTATGGCTGGAACATTCACCAGGCGCATTTCCAGATTATGGGGTTGATTGTTAAATGGGAGGTGCAGTGAAAACTCGGAAAGAATTAACACATGCAATAGCAAAGACAGCAGTGTTGTGACTAATAGCGGCTTATTATTTGAAAAATGCAATTTTAATGTGTTAAACATTTTGCTATTTTACGTTTTCTATTGGCTGCTCAAGCCGTGTGTCTGCGTAGCGGCTATCCGGCTTCATTTTATAGAGTCTTGCAGTAATCAGGCCGTTGATTAAGCCAAAAAACAAAGCGGCTACCGCAAATATAGGAATCAGATAAGCTACGCTGGCATGCGGAATCAGCCATAGCCTCACTACAATGAGTTGCCCGGCGATATGGGCGAATGCTGCCAGAATGCTGAGTGTGACGGCGCTAAAATAACGCTTGGGTAAATGCTGTGCAGCCCATAGTGCGCTCAGGCTTAGCAACGCACCGCTCAAGCTGAGTGCAAAGGTTGGCGATAAAAACTGTCCCATTAGCAGGCTGCTGGCAAATACGCGTAGTATGCTGACCCAGGCGGCGGTTGCAAAATCATATTGCAATAACACATACAACGTAACGATATTGGCAAGGCCGGGTTTAACCCCGGGTAACGGTGATGGGATAACAGCCTCCACCATGTGCAGGGCAATTGCAAAAGCAGCCAGCTTTGCAATGCGGTGGTCATCAATGGTGGTTTGAATTTGCATGCGTATTTAGGTCGTTGCCTGAATTTAAGTTGCTAAATTTAGCCTGTCAGTAATCAGCTCAAAGTATTTTACTTCAAGTGTTTTAATAGTTAAGCGAATCATAAGGCTTTTGCTCGCCTATCAGTTCCAGGCTGATTTGGTTAGGTAAACAAATAGCCACTTGCCCGGAGTGCGTTAACCAGCCCTGGTGTACGCAATACTGATTATGACATGGTGATTTTGCAAATCGCGCTTTACCTTGCGCGATATGGATCACGGCTTCTCCCAGTGGGCCATGTACATGTATATCGCGCTGCAAGTTCAAGTCATAGGTTGCATATACTTTGTCGCCGAGCCGGATTTGTACCTTGGTGGCGTGTTGATGTGACCACAGTGTCTGGAATAAATAGCCTATCACCACTACGCTGACGATGACGGTGAGCCAGTCACCTGGCAGCAGGTATTTGAATATTGACCCGGTGGTAGGCTTAAGGGAGCGTGAAAAATTTAACATGGTTATGTTTTTTAACGTCCGGGTCCAGCCAATCCAGTTTGGGGGCGATGGCTTTGCTTAGCCATATGTTGGATTGCTGATCAATCACCATAAAATACTCAATGCCAAGCATCGCTGCTGCCTTGGCTTTCTGTTCAGCAGATGCGATAAAAATAGGTTTGGATGCAACATCGGATAACACGCCGGCATTCGGCTGCGGCGGGATGAGCACGGTTACGGCTTGTGTGTGTTGTACCGGGTAGCCGCTACGTGGGTCAATGATATGGCAATAGCGTTTGCCGTCCAGCATAAAGTAGCGCTGATAGTCACCGGAAGTACCAATCGCCCAGCCATCCATTAAATCAAGTGTGGCAATCGCTGTCGGTTTGCGTGGATGCTGTATGCCAACACGCCATGGTTTGTCGCCATGCTGGCCGATGGCAATGATATTGCCGCCTATGTTGATCAGCGCATTTTTAACGTTTTGTTTACGCAGGTAATTGGCAGCCAGGTCTAGTGCGTAACCTTTGGCATAGCCGCCAAGATCCAGCTTCACTTGTGGGTTGTTGCTGTAGGCAGTGTTGTTGGCCACGACTATGTCAGTCATGCGCGGGTTAGCTTTAACCAGTGCGCTTATCTTTTTATCATCAATGTTGATGGCGGTGAATTCATCACGCTGAAAGCCCCAGTTGCTGATTAAATGGCCTATCGCCGGGTTGAACAGGCCTTGCGATTTGACTGATAAATTCGTTGCGTCAGTCAGCATGGTTGCAAGTTGCGGGCTGATGGGGATAGCTTGCTTGCCTGTCGCAAACGCGGCATTGAGTTTGCCAAGTTCACTGGGCTGGTGATTGTTAATCGGCTTCCAGGCGTGCAGCTGGTTGTTTAATTGCTGAAAATCCTGCAATACCTGATTGCTTAAAGTTCTGGCGCGCGCTTCAGTTTCACCATAAATGCTGATATCGACCAGTGTGCCGAATACATAGCTGTGGCTGTTATAGAGTGGTTCTTTGTTGTAAATGCGAAAAGCAAATAACAGGCTGCCTACAATGATAAGCAGTAGTAAGCTGGTGAGCGTTTTACGCATTTGCTTGATCGCTTATTGCTTAAGATGCTGTTGTAAAGCATCCAGCATTAGCGCTGCAGGGTCACAGTCAGTCTGTGCGGCGATCTCTACCATGCCGGTAGGGCTGGTGACGTTGATTTCGGTTAGATGCTCGCCGATAACGTCCAGGCCAACTAAAAACAGGCCTTGCTGTTTCAGAGTTGTACCTACCGTGCTGGCAATTTCATAATCACGCGCACTCAGTACTTGTGCAACGCCGGTGCCGCCTGCTGCCAAATTGCCGCGTGTTTCGCCTGCTAAAGGGATGCGCGCCAGTGCATAGGGTAATGGCTCGCCGTTGATGACGATGATGCGCTTATCGCCCTGCAGTATTTCTTTTAAGTAGCGTTGTGCCATGATGGTACGCGTGCCGTGCTGGGTGATGGTCTCCAGAATCACGCTGATATTCGGGTCAGTTAGCGTCAGCCTGAAAATGCTGCTGCCGCCCATGCCGTCCAGCGGTTTTACGACGATATCCTGATGTGTGTTCAGAAACTCGCGGATGAGTGAGTTGTTGGCGCTCACCAGAAACTCCGGCGCGAACTGCGGAAAACGCGTGACGGATAGTTTCTCATTCCAGCCACGAATGGCTGCCGGATTGTTGAAAACCTGTGCCCCCTGGTTGGCGGCGATTTCCAGCAGGTAGGTGCTGTACAGGTACTCGTTATCAAACGGCGGGTCTTTACGCATGATAATTGCGTCAAAGTCTGCCGGAGCATGTTCGGCAGTTTTGCCGAGTTCATAACCATGCGCTGTAAACTCGAAAGCTTTGGTTTTGATTCTGGCCTGGCTGCCGCGCAGGAACAAATCATGTTGCATGCTGATAAACAGCTGATGACCGCGCAGGCTGGCCTCGCGCATGATAGCCAGACTGGTGTCCTTATGGATTTTCAGGTGCTCCAGTGGGTCCAGAATGAAAACGAGCTTCATGATAGTGTCGGTTACTTTATTGATTGAGAGGGTTTTGTTCTTGCAGTTCTATTGCTGCAGCCAATAAAGCTAAACGTGCCACTACACCATAAGCATAGAAACGGTTAGGCGGCGCATCAGGCGCGCCTGCACAGTCAGGCAATGTGCAGGGTTTGGCAAATGCCAATGGTACAAAGCTGGAGCCTGGTGCATTGAGGTTTTCATCTACGCCGCGGCTGGTATGCACGCGGTAAAAACCGCCAATCACAAAGTGGTCCATCATGTATACCACCGGCTCTGCAACCGCATCGTCGATACTCTCAAAGGTATACACACCTTCCTGGATGATGACTTCAGATACTTGCAGGCCCTCTTTCACTACGGACATTTTGTTGCGGGTTTTGCGGTTCAGGTCGCGTACATCATCTGGTGATTTTACCGTCATGATACCCATGCCATAGGTACCGGCATCGGCTTTTACAATCACAAACGGTTCTTGTGTGACGCCGTATTCTGCATATTTGAGTTTGATTTTTCCCAATAGCTGTTCCACTTTTGATGCAAGGCATTCTTCGCCGGTGCGCGCATTGAAGTCGATCTCGCCGCAGGTGTCAAAGTAAGGGTTTAACAGCCATTCGTCTATGCCGATCAACTGTGCGAATTCACTTGCCACACGGTTATAGGCAGAAAAATGCTGCGATTTGCGGCGTGTGCTCCAGCCCGCATACAGCGGTGGAATCAGATCTTGTTCAAGATTCTCCAGAATTTCTGGAATGCCGCCGGACAGATCGTTGTTGAGCAGAATGGCGCAGCTGTCAAATGCATCCAGGGTTACACCATCAATCGTTGTTTCGGGTAATTTAATGCGGTTGCCAATACGCACCACAGGTTCAAGCAGCAGGGTCTTACCATCGATATCAAATTTGGTGGGCACGGTAATTTCGGGGGCAATCGAGCCGACTCTGACATTCATGCCAGCCTGTTTCAAGATGTTCGCCAGCTCAATTACATTGCGCAGGTAGTAGGTGTTACGGGTATGATTTTCAGGAATAATCAGCAGGCGGTGTGCTTCCGGGCAGACTTTTTCTACCGCTACCATGGCTGCCTGTACACATAGGTGTAGAAATTCCGGGTTGAGATTATTGAAGCCGCCCGGGAACAGATTGGTATCTACCGGTGCCAGCTTAAAGCCAGAGTTACGCAAATCGACTGATGCGTAAAATGGTGCGGCGTGTTCCAACCATTGTGACCGGAACCAGTGTTCGATCTTGGGCATTGCATCCAGCATGCTTTTTTCTAAACTTAGCAAGGGGCCATTAAGCGCTGTTGTCAGGTGAGGAACCATAATTGACCTTTTATTAAAATGACTGCGTTTTGAGTTTAACTGTATACCAGTTGGGTTTTTTACACTACGTGCTGCGCAAGTGCTGCCTAAATTACTTTATGCGCTTGTGCGTCAGCGTGGTAGCTACTTCTTACCATGGGGCCGCTTGCCGTATTATTAAAGCCCATCTCATCTGCTTTTTGTCGTAATTCTTCAAAAATCTTCGGTTCAACATAGCGCATTACCGGCAAATGGTGCACGCTCGGTTGTAGGTATTGCCCCAGTGTGAGCATGCTGACGTTATGTGCACGTAAATCACGCATCACTTGCAGGATCTCTTCATCGGTCTCCCCTAGCCCTAGCATCAGGCCGGATTTTGTCGGGATGTGCGGGTACAGTTCGTTGAATTTCTTTAGCAGGTTGAGTGAGTTCTGATAATCAGAACCTGGTCTGGCCTGTTTGTAGAGCCGAGGAATAGTTTCCAGATTATGGTTCATCACGTCTGGCGGTGCTTCGTTGAGGATTTTCATTGCAACCTCCAGGCGGCCACGAAAATCCGGCACCAGAATCTCGATTTTAATAGTCGGTGATTGTGCGCGTACCGCCTTGATGCAATCGACGAAATGCTGTGCGCCGCCATCAAGCAAGTCATCACGGTCTACACTGGTGATGACCACATACTTGAGCTTCATTTGTGCGATGGTGCGTGCCAGATTTTCGGGCTCGTTCGCATCCGGCGGTAATGGTTTGCCATGCGCCACATCGCAGAACGGGCAGCGTCGTGTACAGATGTCGCCCAGAATCATGAACGTGGCGGTGCCGCCGCTGAAACACTCGCCGATATTCGGGCAGCTCGCCTCTTCGCATACGGTATGCAGGTTGTTATCGCGTAGCACGCGTTTGATTTCCTGATAGCGTGCTGAATCCGGCGCTTTCATGCGTATCCATTCCGGCTTGCGCTGGGCAGGCTGCGGAATAATCTTGATTGGGATGCGCGAGGTTTTCGCCGCATCAATTTCCTTGACGCCGGCGATTTTCTGTCTGGGGCTTATATTGTCTGTTTTATTGCTTGCGTTATCAGTCATGCTTTTTTGTCTCATTAGTCATTGCTGTCTGTTGCCGGTGCTCGAAATTTGCACTGAGTTTTTGCAACAGTTGCTCAGCTATTGTTGGTGCGCTTGCAGTCATACCCAGGTCTTTGGTCTGGGTGACTTTCAAATCGACATAACCGCAAGGGTCAATCGCGTCGAAGGGACGCAAATCCATGTCCACATTCAGGCTCAGGCCGTGATAACAGCGATCATTTTTGATGCGTAGTCCCAGAGATGCAATTTTAGCCTCTTGTGCATCCTGTGTGTCTTCTGTCTCTGTGGTCTGCACATAAACGCCGGGGGCATCTTTTTTCGATATCGCTTTAATACCGTGTTCGGCAAGTAACTCGATGACGGTATTTTCCAGCACGCTTACCAAGCTGCGTATGTTTAATTGGCGGCGTGCCAGATCTATCAATACATACACAATCACCTGGCCCGGGCCGTGGTAAGTGATTTTACCGCCACGGTCCGTAAGTACGGTGGGAATGTCATTGCGCTGCGGCAACCTAACCTGCCTGCGGTTGAGGCCTAGTGAATAGACCGGCGGGTGCTCGGTGAGCCAGAGCTCATCCGGCGTGTCGTCGCTACGTTCAGCATTGAAACGCTGCATTGCCTGACATGTGGTTTCAAATTCAGTAAGACCTAAACGCCGAATGATCAAGGGTTGCTGCATCGCCGGGTGTAAACACAGTTAGAGTGCAAATTTCACCAATGGGTGGGCACTTAACAAACGGTAAATGTCGTCAAGCTGGTCTTGGGATGACACATAAACGTTGCAGGTGAGGCTGATATATTTTCCGGCCGAGCTTGCACGCATGATTACATGTTCAGCAGTAAATGAGGGTACCAGCGTCTGGATGACAGACACCATGGTGGTTGAAAATTCCTCATGGGTTTCTCCCATGACTTTAATAGGAAAAGTACACGGGAAATCAATGAGTGGTGGCGCGGTATGTGGTTCAATTTCACGCATAAACGTTACCAGATTATTGTAATAACAGTTTTATTGAGTCCCAGGCGCGACCCAGAACGCCGGCGGTATCTACTGACTTTGCCGCCACTAGTGGACGCTGATCAATAGTTTTGCCATTGAGCATGAATTTCACACTACCAATCACCTGTCCTTTTTTGATAGGCGCTACCAGCGGCTGTGTGCTGGAGATTACTGCTTTTACGTTAGCATATTCTCCCTTGGGCAAAGTCAGATATAAATCACTGGCAACGGTAGATGCAAGTTGATTCTCACTACCTTTCCATACTCTGAGTTGGTTGATATTCTGGCCTTGTTTGTAAACCAGGGTGGAATCAAAAAACTGAAAGCCGTAATTAAGCAGCTTCTGGCTTTCTGTGGCGCGTGCGGCATCATTCGGTGCGCCGAGCACTACAGAGATACGGCGTGTGTTGTCACGTTTTGCAGAAGAAATCAGGCAGTAACCGGCTGATTCAGTATGGCCGGTTTTCATGCCGTCCACATTCGGGTCCAGCCATAGCAGGCGGTTACGGTTAGGCTGCTTGATGTTGTTGTAGGTATATTCTTTTACAGAATACAAACGTTTGTAATCCTCTGGGAAGTCGCGGATTAAGGCGCTTGCCAGAATCGCCAAGTCCTCGGCTGTGGTGTAGTGTTGAGGGTCTGGCAGACCGGTTGCATTCATGTAGTGCGTGTTTTTCATGCCCAGGCGCTGCGCTTCTTTGTTCATCATGCCGGCAAAAAGTGCTTCAGTGCTGGCAATGCCTTCAGCCAATGCGATAGAAGCATCGTTGCCGGAAACAATGATCATGCCATGCAGCAATTCGTCAACCGTAACCGGTTTATTTGGCTCGATAAACATCTTGGAGCCTTCAACTTTCCAGGCAATTTCACTTACCGGTAAAGTTTGTGTGAGTTGCAGGTGTCCGTTTTTGACTGCTTTAAAGCTTAAGTAGGCAGTCATGATTTTGGTCAGCGATGCAGGTTCAACGCGCATATTGGCATTTTGCGTTGCAATGACATGGCCGCTGTTAAAGTCTTTAAGTAAATAGGCTTTTACTGCCAAGCTTGGTGGCGGAGCAATTTGTGCACTCTCGGCATGTGCCGGCTGGATAAACCCCAGTGGTCCAAAACTTAACGCAGCTGATAAAGCGCTTGCAGAGATTACAGATAGAGTACGAGCTAGAAACTTTTGATTGATCATTTGTATGCGATTTTATGAATGTTTACTGATTGGTAACGATTGCAGGCATGTTTAATTGCTTGCGAACTTTGTTGGCGGAGATGTCGGCCTGTTTTCGTGTGTCGAAAGGGCCAAGCCTCACGCGGTAAATACCGTCATTATACACGTTAGTCACAGCCGCATCGCCCGCAAGATCCAGGCCGAGGATTTTCTTCTGTAGCAGGTCGCCATTGGCTTCATTTTTGAATGCGCCAACCTGAACATAATAATTTACGTTACCGGTATCGATATTATTTTTGGGCGTTGGCGTTGGCGTAACTGCTGGCGCCGGAGCTTGCTTATAGTTCACAGGCGTTACTTCGACAGTATTTTCTGATGATGCTACTTGTGTCGTATTCATTTTGCTTAGCGCTTCGACACTGGTGTCTATCCACTCCACCTCAACAAGCCCGCTGCCCTTTTCGGTGAGGCGCAATTTATAAGCTGCGGCATACGACAGGTCGATGAGCCGATCATGCTTGAATGGTCCCCGGTCATTGATGCGCACTATCACCGAACGCTTATTTTCCGGATTGGTTACCCTGACATAGCTAGGGATAGGTAGCGTGGTATGTGCCCCGCTCATGCCATACATATCGTAAACTTCACCGCTGGAGGTTTGCTTACCGTGGTAGCGTTTGCCATACCAGGATGCAACACCGCGTTTTGTGTATGGCGCGTAGTTAATCATTGGTACATATTTCTGACCCAGAGCCGAATAAGGTTTGTTGGCGCGTACCAGCGGAGTTTCGGTTTTAATCTGTGCATCCGGAATGCTGTCAATGTCGGCTGGCGCATCATCGCCCGGGCCATCATCAAGATAGTAACCACCCTTGCCGTTCGACGTTTGGGAACCTGTTTGCTTGGAGGCCTGTGTGCCGGTTTCCTTTTTTACCGCAGTTTTGCCGCCACATGCCGTGATAAGTGCGATGCACAGAATGACAATAAATCGTTGAAAGCTAAACATTCAATCACCTCTATTTAAAGTATCTATACATCTTTGATACAGGTTAGGGCAGTTCTAAGGAAACATGGACACGCCCTTTACGGGTGCACTTTATCTCACTCGGCGACTTATTCCGTGTTTTCCAAAATCAGTTTGCAACTAAATTCTTATGCGTATGTATACTCATTAAAATACCAAAACCTAGACACAGTGTCACCATAGAAGTGCCACCGTAGCTGATCAAGGGTAATGGTACACCTACTACCGGTAATATACCGCTTACCATGCCCATATTGACGAATGCATACGAAAAGAAGTTCAGTGTGATGCTGCCGGCCAGCAATCTGGAGAACGTACTTTGTGCTTGTGAGGCGATCATCAGCCCGCGGATAATAATCACGCTGAATAGCCCAAGCAGTAACATATTGCCCAAAAAGCCGAACTCTTCGCTGAATACTGCAAAAATAAAATCGGTGGTGCGTTCCGGTAAAAAGTCTAATTGTGTCTGCGTGCCATTTAGCCAGCCCTTGCCCGAAGCTCCGCCCGAACCGATGGCAATAATGGCTTGTATGGTATGGTAGCCGGCGCCAAGCGGGTCTTGTGTCGGGTCAAACAGGATTTCAATGCGTTTTCGCTGGTAATCATGCAGCATAGACCAGAATGCTGGCATTAGCGCCATTAATGAAACTAAAGCACCCACTAAAAATTTCCAGCTAAGTCCCGCCAGAAAAAGCACATAAAAGCCTGAAGAAGCAATCAGCAGCGCGGTGCCCAGATCAGGCTGTTTCATAATGAGCGCTACAGGCGCCATTAACAGCATGCCGGCGATGATGAAGTTTACTGCGTTTGGTTTGCCTTCACGTGTTGAGAAGTACCATGCCAGCATCATGGGCATGGCAATCCGCATCAGTTCTGATGGCTGAATCTGTGTAAAACCGATATTTAGCCAGCGCCGTGCGCCATGGCTGATTGAGCCGAACAATGCTACCGCGATCAATAACAATACCCCCACTACATACAGTAACAAGGCGACACGCTCGAGTTTTTGCGGAGAAATGTTGGCGACAACCCACATCACACTCAGCGCCACTAACATGTTGATGGCTTGTGAATAGACGCGCTCAATACTTTGGCCTGATGCGCTGTACAGTACAAACAGGCTGATCAGCATGGCAAAAAACAGGCATGCCATCAAAAAGGCATCAATATGTTTAAATAAGTGCTGGAGTAGTTTGCTAATCATGCAGCTCTTCCTCAGGAACAGTTGCGGCTGTATTGCCGTTTGATTTCTTGTTTTCTTTTACGGGTTCGGTTGCCGGCAGTTTACCCAGTAAGTAGTAATCCATTACTTTTCTGGCGATTGGGCCGGCCGCTGAGCCACCGTGGCCACCGTTTTCAACAATGACAGCCAAGGCGATTTTAGGGTCTTCGGCGGGGGCGTAAGCGATAAATAAGGCATGGTCGCGATGACGTTCATCAATGCCGTGCTCGTTGTATTTTTCATTTTGCTTGATGCCGATTACCTGCGCCGTGCCGGTCTTGGCGGCAATTGCATAGCCGGCGTTAGCGCCCACGCTTGCTGCGGTGCCGCCCGGAAGCGTAACATCCATCATGCCTTGTTTAACGATAGCAATATTATTCGGGTTCAGTTCAATCTTATCCTGAATAAAAGGGGCGACGATCTGATTTTTGCCGGATTGTGTATTTTGGATCTGGCTCACCAAATGCGGGCGCATGGCAACGCCGTTGTTAGCCAAAATGGCTGTGGCCTGTGCCAATTGTAACGGGGTTACCAGCGTATAGCCCTGACCGATACCAACGATGACGGTTTCCCCGGGGTACCAAGGCTGTTTAAAGCGGCGCTTTTTCCATTCCGGCGTTGGCAGCAAGCCTTCTATTTCGCCTTTGATATCAAAGTCTGATTTTCTGCCAAAACCAAAATGGCGTACAAATGCTGCCAGATTTTCTATGCCTAATTCCATGGCCAGGCCATAAAAGAAGGTGTCGCAGGAGATGGTGATGGCTTTTTGCATATCTACGCTACCGTGGCCACTGGGTTTCCAGTCGCGGTAACGATGGCTGCTGCCTGGCAAAGTGAAAAATCCCGGGTCGTGAATGCTGTAAGGGGGCTCGCGTTTGCCTGCCTCCAGGCCGGCCATGGCTACAAAGGGTTTGAATGTGGAGCCTGGGGGATATACGCCACGCAGCGGGCGGTTAATCAGCGGTTTGTCCAGTGACTCATTCAGCGCTTTCCAGTTTTCGCTATCAATGCCGTCTACAAATAAGTTTGGGTCAAAAGTCGGCTGGCTGACATAGCTTAATACTTCGCCGGTCTTGGGGTTGATTGCAACCATCGCACCGCGTCGTTCGCCGAATGCGGTCTCCGCAATTTCCTGTAATTTGCTGTCGGCAGATAACACAATATTGTTGCCAGGAATCGGTGGGTTGCTGGACAGCACACGTACTGCATGGCCATCAGCATCTATCTCTACCTGCTGAAAACCGGTGATGCCATGCAGGTGTTTTTCATAATACTGTTCCAGTCCGCTTTTCCCGATATGGTCAGAGCCTTTGTAGTTGGATAGATCACCGGAGGCTTCCAGGTTTACCAGGTCTTTGTCATTAATGCGGCCGATATAACCCACCATGTGCGAGCCAAGTTTGCCTAGCGGGTAATGTCGGAATAAACGTGATTTGATCTCCACCCCGGGAAAGCGGTAATGGTTTACCGCAAACTTAGCCGCTTCAACTTCATTGAGATGTGTGCGGATCGGGATGCTCTCGAAATTGTGGCTTTGCTCCCGAAATTTCTTGAAGCGTTTGCGATCAACGCTGCTGATTTCGACCAGCTTGCCAATTTCTGTAATGGTTTCTTCCAGGTTATATACCTTAGCCGGTGTTATTTCCAAGGTGTAAGCGAAAAAGTTGTGTGCAAGTACCACACCGTTTTTATCCACAATCAAACCACGATTAGGGATAATCGGCACCAATGAGATGCGGTTGTTTTCGGCAAGCGTCTGGTAGTGGTTGTATTGTTTGATCTGCAGGTAAGAAAATCTAAATGCCAATGCTGAGAATAGGCAGAATACGGCCAGCCCGGCAAAGCCAAGTCTGAGCTTGAAATAATATTGCTCGTGGAGGTGATTTTTAAGTTCTGCACCCATGTTTGGATCAGTTGCCGTGAGAGTGTCTGCCTGTATTCAGGCCAAAGATAACAGCAAGCTGCCAGAGTAGAACGCCAGTGATGCTGGGCAGGAAGTATGACCAGCCCAAGAACTCTTTACCAGCGAAAGTTTTGAGTATCAGCAAGATGAGCTGAGACAGGAACAGCAGTGAAAAAACATAAACCAGTTGTTGTGTGCTGCTAAATAATACCAAGCGACGTTGATAAATTACAGCGAAAAAGGTGGTAATGGTATATGCCAGTGCATACTGGCCAAAGATGCCGCCAGTAGCTAAATCAATCCACAAGCCCATGAACCAGGCTGTGCCTACGCTGCATTGGTTCGGTGCGCGCAGCAGCCAGAATAAGATTACCAACAGCATGAAGTCCGGGCGTAAGCTAAGCGCAATACCTGACCATGGAAACAGCATGCAGATAAAGGCAGCTAATAGTGATAGGTAAATGGATTTGAGCTTATTGTTGCGCATGTGGCTGGCTCTCTTCGGTAACTACTGCTGTTGCTGCAGGGATTGCTGGTTTTACTTGAGGTTTTTCAGCAGGCTTCAGGCTCGGCTTTGTAAGAGGCTGCGCGGGTGCTGTATTGGTTGTGCTTGCTGCCGGTTTGGTCGTATGAGTAGCGGTAGCCGGTAGCTTGGTTTTCTCGCCCGAAGTTGCTTCTGCAGCTGTTTCCAGCTCGGCTTGTGGCACACTTACCAGCAGGATTTGCCGGTTGTTTTCTATACCGCCGGCTGGCATACATACAATGTGCGCAAATGGTGAGTCCTGCGTGGTCTTCATTTCTATCACCGTGGCTACGGCCAACCCCGCGGGATAAACGCCATCAATACCTGAAGTCACCAATTTATCCCCACGGCGTATATCTACGTTTGCCGGTAAATAAGGTAAATCCAGAGTGTTGTCACGGCCTTTGCCAAATGCAATGGCACGTAAGCCGTTACGCTCGATCTGCACAGGGATTGCCAGCGATTTATCGGTAATCAGAGTAATTTCACTGCTGGAAGGATAAACGCGGGTTACCTGGCCAATAACGCCCTTCGCATCCACTGCTGCCGCACCCGTCACCACATTGTGATTCTTGCCGCGATTAACGATGATTTTTTTGGTGAAAGAATCGCGGCCAACATGAATGACTTCAGCCAGGGTGCTGGTTTCAACCAAGGCTTGTTTAGCATCCAGCAGGTTACGTAAATTGGTATTTTCAAGACTGAGAATGTTAAGACGCTGCAGGGTTATATCTTGCATCAGCGCTTGTTTCTTTAAGCGCGCATTTTCATCAAGCAGGTGGTGATGGGTTGAGAAATATTCGTTGGTAGCGTGATACATATCCGCCGGCACATTCGCCACTATTTGCAGTGGATGCAAAAGTGTCATTAGATTTTCACGCAGGCCGGTGAGGTATTGCAGGCGTGAGTCGGTGGCCATCAAGGCCAATGACAGTGCAGTAAAAAACGACAGCCGCGCCAGAGGGCTGGGGCCGCGCGCAAAGAATGCCGGAGCTTGCTGTTGATCGAAATTTTGATGTATCCCGCGCATCATTTTGTGTGTTTTTGTAATCTCGATTTGTTGTTAGTAGATAAACATTAGGCCGTATGCGTACGGCCTAATGTTTATCTTGAAAAAGAACTACTGGTTTAAAAATGGTAATTTGATTATTCGTAGGCGAATACGCTGCCCAGTTTATCCATTTCATCCAAGGCACGGCCGCAGCCTCGCGCCACGCAAGTGAGCGGATCTTCCGCAACAATCACCGGCAGGCCGGTTTCTTCTACCAGCAGTCTGTCCAGGTCGCGCAGCAATGCGCCACCACCAGTCAATACCATACCTTTTTCAGCAATGTCTGCACCCAGTTCCGGTGGGGTTTGTTCCAACGCCGATTTAACTGCACCTACAATTGCGTTCAACGGTTCAGTTAATGCTTCCAGAATTTCATTGCTGGAAATCGTGAATTTACGTGGCAGGCCTTCTGCCAGATTGCGGCCGGTAACTTCCATCTCCAGTACGGTAGAGCCCGGAAATGCAGAGCCGATTTTTTTCTTGATGGCTTCAGCGGTAGGTTCGGAAATCTGCATACCGTAATTGCGGCGGATGTAATCAATAATCGCCTGGTCAAATTTATCGCCGCCTACGCGCTCAGATTTGGCGTAAACAATGCCGCCAAGAGAGATAACACCGACTTCAGTGGTGCCGCCACCAATATCCACTACCATAGAGCCAGTAGCTTCTGCTACTGGCATGCCAGCGCCAATTGCGGCGGCCATAGGTTCTTCAATCAGGAATACTTGCTTGGCGCCAGCGCGTTCCGCAGATTCTTTAATAGCGCGGCGTTCCACCTGGGTAGAGCCAACCGGCACGCAGATGATGATGCGCGGGCTGGGCGCAAACCAGCGTGAGTCGTGCACGCGGCGGATAAAGTATTTGAGCATTTGCTCGGTGATAGTGAAGTCGGCAATCACGCCGTCTTTCATCGGGCGAATCGCCTGAATGTTGGCGGGTGAACGACCCAGCATGCCTTTTGCTTCGGCACCAACTGCCAACAGAATTTTTTTACCGTTAGGGCCACCTTCAAGGCGGATGGCGACCACTGAAGGCTCATCCAGAACAATGCCTTTGCCGCGTGAGTAAATGAGGGTGTTTGCAGTACCTAAGTCAATAGCAAGGTCATTTGAAAAATAACTACTAATAGAGCCGAACATTATGTTTTTCCTGAAGTTGATGCTTTGTGTAATAGCTGGCTGTTATCTTAATCTATTTGAGCGATTAAGGTGCGCCTTAAATCAGGGTATAATACCGCATATCCTGTTGAAAATTAAGATGCAATGGAAAAATTAAGGTTAATTTACACTTAATTTAAGCGTGAAGGTTTTTAACAAAATTTTTAAAAAATGAATGATTTGGTTTTGAAATAATCAAATCGCTCTTACTATCATTTCGGATGATTGAAGCATGGCACTCAGTATTGAAGATATAAAAAAAATAGCGCACCTCGCGCGCATTGAAGTGAATGATAGTGAAGCCGCGGCTACGCTCTCTAAATTAACAGGGATTCTGGGTTTGATCGAGCAGATGCAGGCAGTGAACACACAAGGCATCGTGCCGATGTCGCACTCGCAAGATGTGGTGCAGCGCCTGCGCGATGATGTGGTCACCAAGACCAATCAGCGCGAAGCATTCCAGCAGATCGCACCGGCGCTTGGCAACGGCTCTGCCGAACGGGCTGTCGACAACGGTCTTTATCTTGTCCCTAAAGTAATCGAGTAAGCGCAACATGATCAACAGTAGCTTAAAAACACTTAGCCAGATGCTGGCTAAAAAAGAGGTTTCCAGCGTTGAATTGACGCAGGCTTTTCTTAACCGCATTGATGCATTCAACCCGGAAATCAATGCTTATGTCGCCCTGGATAAAGACAAAACCCTGGCGCAGGCCAAGGCGGCGGATGTGCGTATTGCTGCCGGCAATGCCGAAGTACTGACCGGTATCCCGATTGCACAGAAAGATATTTTCTGTGCCAAAGGCTGGCAGACTACCTGCGGCTCGAAAATGCTGGCGAATTTTGTAGCGCCATATGATGCGCACGTAATTACACAGTTTGATGCTGCCGGTGCGGTGAACTTGGGTAAAACCAATATGGATGAATTCGCGATGGGTTCATCCAACGAAACCAGTTACTTTGGCGGCGTGAAAAACCCTTGGGATTTTACCCGTGTGCCGGGCGGTAGCAGCGGCGGCAGTGCGGCAGCAGTTGCAGCACGCCTGTGTGCTGCGGCCACCGGTACCGATACCGGTGGCTCGATTCGCCAGCCGGCTTCCCTGTGCGGCTTTACCGGTTTGAAACCAACTTATGGCGTAGTGTCGCGCTATGGCATGATTGCCTTTGCCTCCAGCCTCGATCAGGCTGGCCCGATGGCGAAATCGGCAGAAGACTGCGCGTTGATGATGAACGTGATGGCAGGCTTTGATGAGCGTGATTCCACCAGCCTGAATCGTGAAAAAGAGGACTATACGCGTGACCTGAACAAGCCACTCAATGGTTTGCGGGTTGGTCTGCCGAAAGAATTCTTTGCTGAAGGCTTGGATGCCAATGTCGGCAAGGTGATTGAAACGGCGATTGCCGAGTATAAAAAACTGGGCGCAGAAATTGTCGAGATTTCACTGCCGAACACTGGCTTGTCTATTCCGGTGTATTACGTGTTGGCGCCGGCTGAGGCTTCCAGCAATCTGTCTCGCTATGATGGCGTGCGTTATGGTCATCGTGCAGCGGAATATACTGATCTGATGGATATGTACTGCAAGAGCCGAGCTGAAGGTTTCGGTGCCGAGGTGAAGCGCCGTATTTTGATTGGTACCTATGTATTGAGTGCCGGTTACTATGATGCGTACTACCTGAAAGCGCAGCAGATTCGCCGCCTCATCGCGCAAGATTTTGAAGAAGCCTTCAAACACTGTGATGTCATCATGGGCCCTGCCGCACCATCGACCGCATTCAAGGCCGGTGAAAAAGTGGATGATCCGGTAGCGATGTACTTGCAGGATATCTATACCATCTCTACCAATCTGGCTGGCCTGCCGGGCATGAGCTTGCCAGCCGGTTTTGGTACTGGTGAGGATGGCAAGGCATTGCCAGTCGGTTTGCAGATTATCGGCAATTATTTTGATGAAGCGCGCATGCTGAATGTGGCACACCAATATCAACAAGTAACGGATTGGCATACACGCATGCCAGAACTAGAAGTTCTGAAGGAAGTCGCATAATGGAATGGGAAGTCGTTATCGGGCTGGAAACTCACGCCCAGCTGCAAACAAAAACAAAAATATTCTCAGGCGCTTCTACCGCGTTTGGTGCTGAGCCAAATACGCAGGCCTGTGAGGTGAGCATTGCCTTGCCAGGCGTGCTGCCGGTGCTGAATAAAGAAGCTGTGAATTGTGCGATCAAATTCGGTTTGGCCGTCAACGCGCAAATCACGCCGCGCTCAGTGTTTGCCCGCAAGAATTATTTTTATCCGGATTTACCCAAAGGCTACCAGATCAGCCAGTATGAATTGCCAGTAGTCGGCAAAGGCGCGGTGACAATACAGGTGCCGACTGTGGGCAAGAACCCGGCTTACGAAAAAGTGGTGAATATCACGCGCGCCCACCTGGAAGAAGATGCAGGTAAATCTGTGCACGGCGCGGTGGAAGGCATGAGCGGTATTGACCTGAACCGTGCCGGTACGCCGTTACTGGAGATCGTGACCGAGCCGGACATGCGTTCAGCAGCCGAGGCAGTCGCTTATGCCAAAAAGCTGCACGAACTGGTGCAGTGGATCGGTATCTGCGACGGCAACATGCAGGAAGGCAGTTTTCGCTGTGACGTTAACGTGTCAGTACGCCCGAAAGGCAGTGACAAGCTTGGCACACGCCGCGAGATCAAGAACCTGAATTCGTTCAAGTTCATGCAGCAGGCCATCGAGTTTGAAACACGCTGGCAGATTGAAACGCTGGAAGACGGCGGCACTATCCAGCAGGCAACCGTGCTGTTCAACCCGGATACAGGTGAAACGCGCGCGATGCGCAGCAAGGAAGAAGCCAACGATTACCGTTACTTCCCTGACCCTGACCTGCTGCCGCTGGAAATTACCGAGGCTGACAAAGCGCGGGTGCTGGCGCAAATGCCTGAGCTGCCAGAGGCAATGAAGAGTCGCTTCGAGTCAGAGTACAACTTAACCAGTTACGATGCGGCCAGTCTGACCTCAAGTCTGGAGCTTGCCAATTATTTTGTGGCAACAGTTAAAGCTGGTGCTGATGCCAAACCTGCTGCTAACTGGGTGATGGGTGCCGTTTCTGCAAAGCTGAATGCCGAAGAAAAAGCGATTGCCGAGTCACCGGTCACCGCTGGGCAATTGGCCAGTTTGATCAAGCGCATTATGGATAACACCATTTCAAACAATGCTGCAAAACAGGTGTTTGAGGCTATGTGGAATGGTGAGGGCGAAGTGGATGCCATCATTGAAGCCAAAGGTTTGAAACAGGTTTCAGATTCCGGCGCAATTGAGGCGATTATCGATGAAGTGTTGGCTGCCAATGCTGCAATGGTTGAAGAGTTTAAAGCCGGTAAGGAAAAAGCTTTTAATGCGCTGGTAGGTCAGGCGATGAAAGCTTCAAAAGGCAAGGCTAACCCAGCCCAGGTGAATGAAATGCTGAAGAAAAAGTTAGGTGCCTGATTTCTTGCATTGATTCGCAAAGCGAACCTGCTAAAACAAAAAAGAGCCGGCATTAATATCTGCCGGCTCTTTTTTGTTTTTGACGCGCCTTACTTATAAAGTCTATTTATTTTGTCCTCTAAGTGCCAGGTAACGTTTTTTATCTTCCTCAAAGCGTTTGCGTATAGCATCTATAGCTTGCTGTCTCTCAGTTACGCGCTGGTCAATTTTTGCAAGTTCATCCTTGTTTGCATTGATGTTGTTAACGATATCAGCTGGAATTGGTTTTTTGGTTTTGGTAAAAGTCGCGGCTAATGCATTTGTTTTATCAAGTTTCTTTTGGCTGACTGCCCTGTCTTGCTGCAAGCTTTTAAGCGCGATTAAATCCGGCTCCAGATTGCGATCTCGCGTTAAATCAATTTCATCTGCATTGGTGAAAGTGCCGAGCAGGGCCTTGTCTTTTTTATCCTGTTCCAGTTTCGCATGTTCGGCAGCCTCGTCATGCTGAACCGAGGGTCTGTTTTGCTGCACGGTAATGCCTTGTTTGTTTATCAGCGAGCTCTCGCGGTTGGCATATTGCGGAGGTATTTTATCGCCGTAGTGAGTAATTCCTTTATCGTCTTTCCATTTGACGATGCGGTCATTGCTATCTGCATATGTATTTAGCGGCATGGATAGCATCAGGCATACAGAGATCCCCGTTGCCAAATGCATAGCCAGATTATGGGGCTGTTGGTAAATTGAATAAACCAAGTTTTCATGTGTTGGGTGCTGCAACGGCGACATAATGAATTGAATTACCTTTTATTCTGACTATGTTTTTAGCTGCCACAGCTAATGAAAGTGCCCGCTAAAAACTAAATTACGCCATATTCTTGGCGATACGCTTCAACCGCTTGCAAATTCTGTACCATATTCTGGATTTTTAAATAATTAAGTAAATCGTTCAAATTGGCAATCGCGCAAACAGGTAATTGATTGGTTTTAACTACTTCCTGAACAGCTGATAGTTCGCCCAGCCCTTTTTCCTGGCGGTCAATGGCGATAGCGACGCCGCAAGCCTCAGCGCCGTTGGCTTTAATGAGCGCAACGGATTCGCGCACCGAGGTGCCTGCCGAAATTACGTCATCAATGATGAGAACTTTACCTTTCAGCGGGCTGCCGACGATTACACCGCCCTCGCCATGGTCTTTGGCTTCTTTGCGATTGTAGGCGTAAGGAATATTGTGACCATTTTTGGCAAATGCGATGGCAATACTTGCCACCAAGGTGATGCCTTTGTAGGCCGGGCCAAACAGCATGTCAAACTGGATTCCGGAATTTTTAATCGCTTCAGCATAAAATTCGCCCAGTTTCATCAGGCTTTCACCGTCATTGAATAAACCGGCATTAAAGAAATACGGGCTCAAGCGGCCTGCTTTGGTTTTAAATTCACCAAAGCGTAAAACCTCTTTTTTAATCGCAAATGCGATAAACTCTTGTCTAAATTGATCTGTTGGCTGGGTCATCTTATCTATCTACTGTTTTATCTATCTAGTGTTAGTCAGGAATAAAGTTTTGAAGATTATATCGTTAAATTTAAATGGTATCCGCTCCGCCGCCAATAAAGGTTTGTATGCATGGCTCAAAAAGCAGGATGCTGATGTGATCTGCATGCAGGAAATCAAGGCGCAGGTGACTGATATGACTACCGAGATGCTCAATCCGGAAGGTTATTACGGCTATTTTCACTATGCCGAGAAGAAAGGCTATAGCGGTGTTGGTATTTATTCCAAAAAACAGCCCGACGCGGTCATCGAAGGCCTGGGTAACTCATATTTAGGTCATGTCGCAAGCGACATGACGGATATCGATAGTGAAGGCCGCTACATAGAAGCACGATTTGGAAATTTAAGCGTGGTTTCGCTGTATCTGCCGTCCGGTTCCAGTGGTGAAGAACGCCAGGCGTTCAAGTTCAGCGTAATGGAGCGTTTCGTGCCGCAGTTGCAGGCTTTAAAGGCAAGCGGGCGCGATGTGGTGATTTGTGGTGATTGGAATATCGCACATAAAGAGGCCGATTTGAAAAACTGGAAAGGCAATAAAAAGAATTCCGGTTTTCTGCCAGAAGAACGCGCATGGCTTACGACCTTGTTTGACGACATAGGCTGGGTAGATGTTTACCGCAAGCTGTATCCGGACACTACGGATGCCTGTTATACCTGGTGGAGTAATCGCGGCCAGGCTTGGGCAAAGAATGTAGGCTGGCGTATTGACTACCAGATTGCCACCCCAGAGTTTGCGGCAAAAGCTGTTGCGACCAGCGTTTATAAAGATGAGCGCTTTAGTGACCATGCGCCTTTGATTGTCGAGTACAGCTGTTAATTTAATAAATTTGTTTATAAGTTTTATTTGTAAGGTTCGATAGAAAGTCCCGACTAATCGCTGTGTGATGCATTAAGCAAGCTACTTGCGTCATATGCTTTGAATCTGCCACTTTGCATAGGGTGGCTTTTTAAACAATACGGGAAGGAAATACAATGTCTATTGAAACATCAAAATTGAGTAAAGGCGCTTTGCTGGCTGTTGGTGCAGCAGCGCTTGTGTTGGCTGGCTGTGCAGGCAGCGGTTCAAAAGCAGCTTCTAGTGGCGACACAGTGTCATGCCTGGGTGTGAACTCATGCAAAGGTACTAGCGCTTGTAAAACTGCTGAAAATGCATGTAAAGGTCAAAATGCATGTAAAGGCCATGGCTTCTTGGTAACTACTGCTGAAGACTGCTCTGCTAAAAACGGTAAAGTTATTTAATAGCATCATGATCAACGGGGTATGCCTATGGTATGCCCTGTTTTTGACGGCGACCAACCATGAACAATTTAACTGCTATTAATCAGCAATCTGGTAATCCGCAAGCCAGTAATCAGCAAATCGGCGATTCTGGATTGAAAAATCTGGGTTTCGGGTTGGGGTTGCGTAGCGATCATTATCATCAAATTCTTGATAGCAAACCGGATGTAGATTGGTTTGAGATTATCTCTGAAAATTATATGGTGCCCGGCGGTAAGCCGCTGCACTTTCTGGATCGCATTCGTGCGGACTATCCTATTGTCATGCACGGGGTTTCACTTTCCATAGGTTCAATAGCACCATTGAATCAAACATATCTGCGTGATTTACGTAAACTGATAGACCGCGTTCAGCCGGAATGGGTTTCTGACCATATTTGCTGGACAGGGGTGCATGGCAAGAATCTGCACGATTTACTGCCGCTGCCTTATACCGAAGAAACAGCCAATCACGTTGCTGAGCGTGTGAAAATAGTACAGGACTTTTTGGGCAGGCGCATCCTGCTTGAAAACGCCTCAACCTATGCCAGTTATGTTAACTCCACTATGAGCGAGTGGGAGTTCGTTTCCATGATCTGCGAAAAGGCAGACTGCCTGTTATTGCTGGATGTGAATAATGTCTATGTCAGCAGCTATAACCACGGTTTTGATGCCAAAACATTTTTTGATAATGTTCCGGCCAGTCGCGTGCAGCAGATACATCTGGCAGGCCATCATAACCACGGTGATTACATTATTGATACCCATGACGCACCGGTGGTTGATCCGGTATGGGAGCTCTATGATTACGCCTTGTCTGTTTGCGGCCCAGTTTCTACCATGATAGAGCGTGATGACAATATCCCGGCACTGGATGAATTGGTTGCCGAACTGCAAATAGCGCGCAATATTGCAGCACCCTATTTATTGCCACATTTATCCTCGCAACGTGATTTGCAGCGAAGGAGTGCAGTGTGAGCGAGTTAGAGCGACTGCAAGCTGGTTTTCAGGCTTATCTTATGGATGATCCGAGTGGTGCTCAGTTTACCCGTTTTATCGTAGACGATGGAAAGGTGGATGTTAGGAAACGTCTCGGAATATATTTTGATGCTTATCGATTGCGTTTGATTGAAGCCTTGTCGGCAGCTTACCCTAAACTCAAGCTGCTGTTGGGTGATGATCTGTTTGACGCTACAGCACGAGCTTATATTCGCGATTATCCTTCCATGTACAGCAATATTCGCTGGTATGGTGATAAGTTGCAATTGCACTTGTTGTTTACTTTGCCACAACATCCGATAGCGGCAGACATGGCGCATTTTGAATGGGCGTTAGCCAACGCTTTTGATGCAGAAGATGTGGCTGAATTGAAGTTGCAAGATTTGGCTGAAATCCCAGCAGATAACTGGGGTGCGTTGCAGTTTGTTTTTCAACCTGCGTTACAAATCGTTCCCTTGCACTGGAATACGGTTGCAGTATGGAAAGCATTGGATGCAGAAGAGGTGCCGCCTGCGCCCGTTGAGAGCGACAGTTATACATCATGGCTGATCTGGCGCAGCGATTTGAATCCTCAATTCCGCTCTATGGATAAGGCGGAAGCAATGGCGCTGCAAATGGCCATGAGCGGTGATAGCTTTGCAGAAATTTGCATGGGTCTGGAAGCAGAGCTTAGTGCAGAGGAGGCAACGTTGCTCGCAGCGCAATATCTGGCTGGCTGGCTGGAGCAAGGTCTGATATCAGATGTAAAGATAGCGGTGGCTGAGATTTAATAGTGCCTTTAATGGCTGTATCTAATTCATTACAGATTTAATAGCAGATTTCATTACAGAAATCGCACGTGGTTTAATCACACGTTTAGTTGCACATAGGCAATTGCAAGCTTTGTAAGACATTGCCGTTGTGTCTGTTCTGTACAAACATCACGGCGCCGGCATCACGTGCTTTCCATTCAGGTTTTAATGTGACCGTTTTGGCAAAACTTTTACCGTCAAATTGATACGGGCCTAACAGCTCCCGCACTACGTAATCATGTTTTAACTCTCGCCCACTGTTTTCACCGGCATTGACCTGACTATTTAATTTATTTTCGTAAATGGCGATGAAGATGTCCGCCTGTCTGGCATCATCTGCGTAGTTACTTTGTGCGGTGGACTTAAGTAGTAACTCCCCATTCGTTTCGCGGCTCAGGTTAAGTGTCAGGTCAACATGAGAAGCTTCCTTGCTGATACTTTCTATGCCCTGTTTGAGGCGGTTATCGTTCCAGCTTCTGAAATCTTTACCGTTAAAGGTGAATTGTGGCGTATATACAAAACCAGCGCCGCCAAAAGCAGCAATTTTGCGTTGCCGCTCGCTGTAGGCGGTTTTTGCAAATCTGTCTTTCCAGCCTATGTAATCCCAATAATCAACATGAAAAGCCAGTGCTGTCAGTTTATCTGCGTCTAATTTGAGACTGCTTAACCATTGGTCAGCAGGCGGGCAACTGCTACAGCCTTCTGAGGTGTATAACTCCAGCAGCGGCACGATGGTTTTGCCGCTTTTAGCATTACATTCGGCAGCTAGAGCACTTTGTGTGGCGAGGCTGATGAGTGCGAATGTGAATAAATACTTATGGCTGAACAACATGACTAATCTCCTTGAATATGAAGATCAGTCGCGGTAACTTGCAAAGCCTTACAGTGTATGAGTATTAGATTTCTTTGATGCCGTTCTGATTGATTTCATTCCATGGTGCAATTTTGATCAGCAACAACATACCTGGTATTGCTAAAGCAAAACACAACAGGTAAAAGTGGAACCAGCCCAGATTTTCCACCATGTAGCCGGTAGCTGCATTGGCAAAAGTGCGCGGCACGGCTGCCAGGCTGGTAAACAGTGCAAACTGGGTTGCGGTATAGAGCGGGTGAGTGGTGTGTGCAATGTAGGCCACAAAGGCAGCTGTTCCCAAACCTACGCCAAAGGCTTCAACGCCGATAACCAAGCCTAGTAGCGGAATGTTGTGAGAGGCCGTGGCCAGCCAGGCAAAGCCAAGAATCGCGACCATTTGCACTGCGCCGAATACCCACAGCGAGCGGTTGATGCCGAGTCGTATCATCCATGCGCCGCCAAGCAGGCCGCCGATAACGCTGGGCCAGAGGCCGGCATTTTTCGCAATCAGACCAATCTCGGTTTTGCTGTAACCCATGTCCAGATAAAACGGTGTGGCTAGCGCAGTGGCCATGCTATCGCCCAGTTTATATAGAAAAATAAATGCCAGAATGAGCAGTGCGGATTTAACGCCATTACGGCCGATGAACTCTTTGAACGGCTCTACAACGGCAGCACGCAGTGTTTTAGGGGCGCCATTTCTAAGTAAAGGTTCTGCCACCAGCAAAGTCATGATCAAGCCGGGCAACATGAACAGCGCGGTAATCAGGAATACGCTGCTCCAGGCCATGTGGTCGGCCAATATAAGTGACAGTGAACCGGGAACCAACCCGGCAATTTTATAGGCGTTCACATGAACAGCATTACCAAACCCGAGTTCAGTATCTATCAATAGTTCGCGGCGGTAGGCATCCAGCACAATATCCTGGCATGCGCTAAAAAAAGCAACTACTGTCGCTAGGTAGGCAATAGTCCAGATGTCTAGTTGTGGTTTGAAGAAACCGAAGCCCGGGATGGAAATCAATAGGAGTAGCTGTGTAATTAATAGCCAGCCGCGCCTGCGACCCAATGGTGGGGTGTAGCGATCAAACAATGGCGCCCACAGAAATTTCCAGGTAAATGGCAGGTTAATTAATGCAAACAGGCCGATAGCTTTTAGATTAACGCCTTCAGAGCGCAGCCATGCCGGTAACAGGCTGATGAGGATGTAAAGCGGCAACCCTGAGCTGAAACCGGTAAAAATGCAGATGAGCATTTTTTTGCTCATCATTGATTGTCGGATGCTGGGTTGTGCGAAAACTTGCAAAGGCGCTACTTGCTTTTTAAGCGGTACATGGCCAGGCTGCCGAGCAAATTGGGCATGAAGCTTACTTCTTTGCCGTCGGTAATAACTTTGCGCTCCAGTATATCGATATTGTGATTTTTGCAGAAAATATCGAAATCATTGATAGTGCAAAGATGTACATTGGGTGTGTCGTACCATTGGTAAGGCAGAGTCTTGGAGACCGGCATTTGCCCCATAGTGATTTGTATGCGGTTGCGCCAGTAGCCAAAATTCGGGAATGTGACAATAACTTCCTGTCCTACGCGTAGCATTTCCAGCACAATAGCTTCGGTGTGATGCATGGCTTGCAATGTTTGCGAGAGAATAACAGTATTGAACGACTGGTCTTCAAAACCGGAAAGCCCGTCTTCCAGATCCATCTGAATTACATTGGTAGCGTTTTTAACGCAGGCCAGCACATTGGCATCGTCTTTTTCAACGCCGTAACCTTTTACCTCAAGCGAGCCGCGTAGAAATTGCAGCAGCTCACCATCACCGCAGCCTAAATCCAGCACTTTTGAGCCGAATTTAACCCAGTTTGCAATTATTGCAAAATCCTGTCTATAATTTGTGATATTTACATTATTTTGCATGGTTGCTGCCAATCTGGATGTTGCTTAAATAACTGCGCAAAATAGCGTGGTAATGTTTGTCCGGCATCAGGAATGCGTCATGACCGTGTGCGGCAGTGACCTCTGCATAACTGACGGTGCTTTCATTATCCAGCAGTGCTTTTACGATTTCGCGCGAACGTGCCGGTGAAAAACGCCAGTCACTGGTGAATGATAAAACCAGAAACTCTGCTTTGGCTTGGCTAAGTGCCTTACTCAAGTCGCCGCTAAAAGCGAGCGCCGGGTCGTAATAGTCCAAAGCGCGTGTCATGCGTAAATAGGTATTTGCATCAAAACTGCCAGCAAATTTATCGCCTTGATAGCGCAGGTAGGATTCCATTTCAAATTCCACATCAAAACTGTATTTGATGGTGTCTTTAATTTTACGGCCGAATTTCTCACCCATTACATCATCGCTGAGATAAGTGATGTGTCCGAGCATGCGTGCAATGCGCAGGCCGCGCCGCGGTACCACGCCATGTTCATAATAATCACCATTATGGAATTCAGGGTCGGTGATAATCGCCTGACGTGCCACTTCATTGAATGCCATATTCTGGGCGGTCAGGTTAGGTGCGGATGCAATAATCAAGGCGTGGCGTACACGGTCAGCGTATGCGATAGTCCATTGCAGGGCTTGCATACCACCCAAACTGCCGCCGATGACGGCTGCCAGTTGTGAGATGCCAAGCTGGTCCAGCAGGCGTGCCTGCGAATTAACCCAGTCTTCCACAGTGAGAATTGGGAATGAAGAACCCCATTGCTTGCCGGTAGCGGGGTTAATACTGGATGGCCCTGATGAGCCATGACAGCCACCGAGATTGTTCAAGCCTATTACATAGAACTTGTTGGTATCAAGCGGTTTGCCTGGACCGATCAGGTTGTCCCACCAGCCTGGGTATTTGTCATCTTCACTGTATTTTCCTGCTACATGATGGTTGCCAGACAGCGCATGGCAGATCAGTACTGCGTTGGATTTGTCAGCATTCAGAGTGCCGTAGGTCTCATATACCAGATCATATTGCGGCAATACCTCGCCGCTTTTGAGTTTAAGCGGCACGTTAAAGTGTGCAGTTTGTGGGGCAACAACGCCAACAGAGTTATTTTCAGACATATTGTGATTATACTATGGCTATCAGAAACAGGTTTATAGAAAAAATCGTGAATTAGAAGGTAAGTTATGTCAAAAAATCCTGTGCAGAATATCCAGAGTTTTGCCAATCAATCACCGAAACTGGCTGAAGGTGTATTCGTACATGCGGCAGCAACCGTGATTGGTGAAGTTGCCATCGGCGAGAACAGTTCGGTATGGCCCGGCGCGGTGATTCGCGGTGATGTTAATTCTATACGTATTGGCAATAATACCAACGTGCAGGATTTAAGCATGCTGCATGTCAATTACAGGTCTAGTCTCGATCCTGCCGGATCTCCGCTTGTCATCGGCGACTTTGTAACGATAGGCCACTCAGTGATATTGCACGGCTGCACGATAGAGGATGAATCGCTTATCGGCATGGGCAGTATTGTGATGGATAAAGCCATCGTGCAAAAGCATGTGTTGCTGGCGGCCGGCAGTCTTGTGCCAGAGGGTAAGGTGCTGGAAAGCGGTTATTTGTACGTAGGCAGGCCGGCAAAAAAGGTACGTGCTTTAACGCCAGATGAAATCGCGCATTTAATGTATTCAGCAAACAATTATGTGCTTTTGAAAAATCAATATCAGGCTGCGTAGCGAGTCGCCAGCCTAGTCCCAGTGGGTGCTGACAATAAGCGGGTTTTTGCCTATGGTTACGCGGTTATTGTCGCCTAAATCCTTGAATGTTTCGATGTTCACCAAACCTGTTTGAGCCATCAAATCTGCAACGACCGCTGCCTGGTTATAACCGTGCTCCAGCATCAGCCAGCCCTGTGGCTTGAGGTGAATCAGGCAGTTATCAATAATGCGGCGTATATCGTCGAGACCATCTGCACCCGATGCCAAAGCTGATGCGGGCTCAAAGCGCAGGTCGCCTTGGTTGAGGTGGGCATCGGTATTTTCGATATAAGGCGGGTTGCTGACAATCACATCAAACAATGTGTCATTTAAGTTATTAAACCAGTCGCTTAATAAAAAATGTATGTTGGCAATATGCAGTTGCTTGCTGTTGTTGATAGCAACCTCTAAAGCGGCTTTGGAAGCATCAACAGCGGTCACTTGTGTGTGCGGGCGCTGCTGTGCGATAGCCAGCGCAATGGCACCGGTGCCGGTACCTAGATCCAGAATCTGCAACGGCGTATTAGCAGCGATTTTATTCAGTGCAACATCCACCAGTATTTCTGTATCCGGGCGCGGGATCAGGGTTGCAGGTGTCGCCGTCAGGGTTAAACCATAAAATTCACGGCTGCCTAAAATATAGGCAATCGGCTCGCCGTCAGCGCGGCGATTTACCAACTGATCAAATTTGGCTAGAACATCAGTGGGTAAGGTGTCGTTTTCGTGGGCAATCAGCCATGCGCGGTTGGCATTGAGCAGATGTTGCAAAAGCAACCGTGATTCGAATCTGGCATCAATGGCCTCAAGCCGGGGTGAGTTGATTAACTGTACCTGAGCTTGCAGCAAGGCGGAGCGAATGGAATGCATTTTGCGTAGCTGCTAGCTCGAGCAGATGTGCTTAATTATCTTCGCCCAGGCTTGCCAGCAGGTCAGCCTGATGTTCGGCAGACAATGCACCAATCAACTCATCCATGTCGCCTTCGGTAATCGCATCGATTTTATACAGCGTCAGGTTGATGCGATGATCGGTAATGCGGCCTTGCGGGTAGTTGTAGGTGCGGATACGCTCACTGCGGTCGCCGCTGCCGATCAGGCTTTTACGTTCGCTGGCGATTTTTGACTGCTGCTCATCTACTTGTTTGGCTTTAATGCGCGCTGCCAATACGGCCATTGCCTGCGCCTTGTTGGCATGCTGGCTGCGGCCTTCCTGACATTCCACCACAATGCCGGTAGGTGCGTGGGTAATGCGCACCGCAGAGTCGGTTTTATTAATGTGCTGGCCGCCGGCGCCGCTGGCACGGTAAGTATCAATGCGAATATCTGCCGGGTTGATGACTACATCGGAAACTTCATCAGCTTCGGGCAATACTGCAACCGTGCAGGCGCTGGTGTGGATACGGCCTTGCGTTTCGGTGTCCGGCACACGTTGCACGCGGTGGCCGCCGGATTCAAACTTGAGCTTGGAGTACGCGCCATAACCGACGATTTTGGCAATAATTTCCTTGTAGCCGCCAATTTCAGACTCGTTGGCAGACATGACTTCTACTTTCCAGCCTTGGCGTTCTGCGTAGCGAGAATACATGCGGAATAAATCGCCCGCGAACAAACCAGACTCATCGCCGCCGGTACCGGCACGGATTTCCAGAAAGATATTTTTCTCGTCATTGGGGTCTTTGGGCAGCAACAGCTTTTGCAGTTCAGCTTCAACGGCTTCCAGTGTCGCTTTGCCGTTCTCGATTTCTTCCTGCGCAAACTCCTTCATGTCCGGGTCATTGAGCATTTTCTGCGCTTCGGCGATGTCAGCTTCAGTTTGCACAAATGTGCGATATTGTTCGACGATGGGCGTGATTTCCGCATGCTCGCGCGTGAGCTTGCGGTAGTTGTCCATGCTGGAAGTAGCGTCTTCGCTACTTAACAGGCGGTTCACTTCGTCGAGGCGCTCGCTTAAGTTGGCGAGTTTGGTAATCATGCTTGGTTTCATAGGGTGCGTCTTTAACTTTTAATTTGGTACAGTTGTTTTAATACATCTTCAAGTTTGGCGTGCTCTTCACCGTGTGACTGGTTGAGTGCGTGGCTGGGGGCATGTAAAAACTTGTTAGTAAGCGCAACGCTTAACGCTTCCAGAATTTTTTCCGGGCTTTCGCCTTTTTGCAACTGCTTCAATGCTTTATCAAATTCAGCTTTGCGCATTCCTTCAACTTGGTCGCGCAGTGCTTTTATGGTTGGCACAGCGTCGCGTTTTTTGAACCACTGCATAAAGTTCTCAACGCGTCCGTCAACAATCGTCTCTGCTTCAACCGCTGCAATCTGGCGGTTTTCAATACCATCTGATACTACTTGCGCCAGATCATCTACCGTGTATAAAAATACGTCGTCAAGCTCGGCGACTTCAGATTCAATGTCACGCGGTACCGCCAGATCTACCATGAAAATCGGACGATGGCGGCGTGTTTTGATTGCGGTTTCCACCATGCCCAAGCCGATAATCGGCAATTGGCTGGCGGTGGAAGTTACTACAATATCAAAATCTGCAAAGTGGTGAGGCAGGTCGTTGAGCAGAATCGCCTGTGACTGTATGCCCTGCAAATTAATCTTTTCTGCCAGATTTGAGCCGCGCTCTATGCTGCGGTTGGCAATGGTCATGCTTTTGGGTTTTTGCGCGGCAAAGTGATCTGCACACAGCTCTATCATTTCACCGGCGCCGATGAATAATACTTTCTGCTCACTGATGTCGCCAAAAATACGCTGCGCCAGTTTTACCGCGGCTGCCGCCATCGAGATGGAGTTGGCGCCAATATCGGTATTGGTGCGTACTTCTTTCGCTACTTCAAAAGTGCGTTGAAACAGCTTATGCAGCAGTGTGCCTAGCGTGCCTGCATCCTGCGCGATTTTGACTGACTGCTTGAATTGTCCAAGAATCTGCGGCTCACCCAACACCATGCTATCCAAGCCGGAAGCTACCCTGAAAGCATGTTTTACCGCTTCATCATTGGGCAGGGTGTATATATAGGGCGCAATCGCATCTTTTTCCAGATGGTGATATTGCGATAGCCAGTCCAGAGCTTTTTGCGGATTATCGGTACTACAGTAAAGCTCAGTGCGGTTACAAGTCGACAAAATAGCAGCTTCGGTGGCACCGCTGGACGTGAGTTCGCGCAATGCACTGCCTAGATGCTCGCTATCAAAAGCGACATGCTCGCGGATTTGGATGGGGGCGGTCGTGTGGTTCACGCCTATAACGTATAACTGCATAAGGTGTAATTTTGAGGGATTGGCTTATGTTAAGCAAGAAGCTTCATGTTATTAGTAAAAAATAAGGTTAAAATAACGATTTAGTAGTTAAAAATATTTTAATTTGATGGACATTGTCATGGATAAAACTTTTAGAATTGCCCCGAGTATTCTTTCTGCGAACTTCGCCAAACTTGGACAAGAAATTGAGGATGTTATTACCTCAGGCACCGATATCGTGCACTTTGACGTAATGGATAACCACTACGTGCCTAACTTGACGATTGGCCCATTGGTATGTGACGCGATTCGTGAAACATCGAAAAAAGTAGGCGCCTTGATTGACGTGCATCTGATGGTAAAACCGGTAGACCGCATTATTCCTGACTTTGCCAAAGCCGGTGCCAACATTATTACATTCCACCCGGAAGCTTCTGAGCATATTGATCGCAGCCTGAGCCTGGTGCGTGATTCAGGCTGTAAATCCGGTTTGGTATTCAACCCGGCAACACCGTTAAATTACCTTGATCATGTGATGGATAAAGTAGACATGATCTTATTGATGTCAGTAAACCCTGGTTTTGGCGGTCAGAAATTCATCCCGGAAACTCTGGAAAAATTAAAGCTGGCGCGTGCCCGTATCGATGCCTACTATGAAAAAACAGGCCGTCAGATCTGGCTTGAAGTGGACGGCGGCGTGAATGCGCAAAACATTGCTGAAATCGCCCGTGCCGGTGCAGATACATTTGTTGCCGGGTCAGCTATTTTTGGTGCTGGTAAAGATACAGACCCTAACCGCTACAACACGGTTGTGGGTGAAATCCGTGCGTCATTAGCTACAGTTAAATAATTAAACATTTAAATAAATAAACATTATGAACGGTGCCATGGTGTATGGCACCGTGCATGTTTAATTGTTTAAGTATAAAGAATCATGGCTTTTAATGTTAAAGCCGTCATGTTTGATCTTGACGGTACTCTGGTAAATACTGCGCCTGAGCTTGCCTTTGCAATCAATCAGATGTTGGCAGAGCTAAGTTTGCCAACGTTGCCACAGCAGCAGATAGCAGCCTATATAGGTGAAGGTGCACAAGCGCTGATCAAGCGCTGCGTGACAGCTGGATTATCGGCCGAGATTGATGATGCACTGTTTCAACGTGCGCAGGATTTGTTTTTTGCGCATTACGCCAATAATGTCACGCAAAGCAAACCCTATGCTGGTGTGCTGGATGCGTTAACTGACCTGAAAAATCTGGGCTTAAGGTTGGCGTGCGTGACCAATAAACCGGAAAAATTTACGCTGCCATTGTTGCATGCCAGCGGATTGATGGATTTTTTTGAAATAGTGGTTTCTGGCGATACTTTGGCAAAAAAGAAGCCAGACCCTATACAATTGCAGCACATTTGTGCAAAATTCAACGTCATGGAAACGGAAGCGATGCTGGTTGGTGATTCCGTTACTGATGTGATTGCTGCACATGCAGCTGGTTGCTACATTGTGACCGTCCCTTATGGATATAATCAGGGCAGGCCGATTGATGATAGTCAGGTAGATGCAACAATCGAGGATTTAACCGAGTTGTCTGGTTTGTTGGCTTAAAACCGGGTAACTTAAAAGTCTGTTGAATTAACATTTTTATAAAAACATAACTTCAAATATGAAAGCTATAAATCATAATTTTCACAATAACGCGCACAGTGAAATTTTGCGTTGGCGTGGCTCATGGCGAACCTGAATTGGAAAGATGCGTATAGATATGCATCGCACACGCCGGTAGCCTGATCGCTTACCGATTAAAGAAAAATTATGATGAGAAAGTCGTAGGAAGTTTATGTTAAATACAATCAATCAAACCGAATTCAACGCACTGGCCGCACAAGGTTATAACCGCATCCCCCTGGTGTTGGAAACTTTTGCGGATCTGGATACCCCATTATCCCTATACCTTAAATTGGCTAACCAGCCTTTTTCCTATTTGCTGGAATCAGTGCAGGGTGGTGAACGTTTTGGCCGTTATTCAATTATCGGCTTGCCTGCTAAAACACGCATTGTGGCGCATGGCAGAAAAGTTGAGGTGATTGAAGCTGATGCGGTGGTAGAAACTGTTGAAGATACCAACCCGCTGGATTTTGTTAAAGCTTATCAGGCACGTTTCAAAACCCCGCCTTATGAAGGCCTGCCACGCTTTACAGGCGGCTTGGCTGGTTACTTTGGCTATGAAACTGTGCGCTATATCGAAAAACGTCTGGCAAACACAAGTAAACCGGATGCGATTCAAACCCCGGATGTGCTGCTCATGGTGTCAGAGCAATTGGCGGTGGTCGATAATTTAAGTGGCAAGCTTTATTTTATTGTTTATGCGGATGCCAGCGAAGCTAACGCTTACGAAAATGCTCACGCCAGGCTTGATGCATTATTGAAATTGCTTAAAAAGGCGGTAGCGATCCCTGATACGCCGCCTAGCGCCAAGACCGAGGCCGTGTCAGAGTTTGGTGAAGAGAATTTCAAGGCTGCCGTTAAACGTGCCCAGCAATACATTCTGGATGGTGACATTATGCAGGTAGTGTTGTCACAGCGCATGTCACAGCCATTCTCAGCATCGCCGCTATCGCTGTACCGGGTATTGCGCAGTTTGAACCCGTCACCCTATATGTTTTACTATGATATGGGCGATCACCACGTAGTTGGGGCATCGCCGGAAATTCTGGTGCGCCTTGAAAATGGCACCGTGACGGCACGGCCAATTGCCGGTACCCGTCCACGTGGTAAAACACGTGAGCAGGACATTGCGCTGGCAGAAGAGTTGCTGGCAGACCCTAAAGAACGTGCAGAGCACGTGCAGTTGATGGATTTGGGTCGCAATGATGTAGGCCGTGTTGCCGTGACCGGTTCAGTAAAAGTGACCGATAATATGATGATAGAGCGTTATTCACATGTGATGCATATCGTGAGTAATGTGGAAGGTAAACTCAAACCTGGCATGGATGCGATTGATGTGCTAAAAGCCACTTTCCCGGCCGGTACGGTGAGTGGTGCGCCTAAAGTGCGTGCGATGGAAATTATTGATGAGCTGGAACCAAGCAAACGCGGCATATACGCCGGTGCGGTTGGTTATTTGGGTTTTAATGGCGATATGGATGTGGCGATTGCGATTAGAACCGGGGTCATTAAAAACCATACGCTGCATGTGCAGGCCGGAGCAGGCATAGTTGCCGACTCTGTTCCACAAAGCGAATGGATAGAAACACAAAACAAGGCGCGTGCGGTATTGCGTGCGGCGGAATTAGTGCAGGCAGGGCTGGATATGAATACTAAGTAATACGATGCAAAACGGCCCCGCAACAGCGCGTTTGTCAGCGCTAAAATCATTAACTTTAAAATTTGTCTTGGTGGGCCTGGCATATTTCTTTACTGCCAAGCTCGGCTTGATGGGGCCGTATAAAGAGTCGATTGCTACATTGCTGTGGTTGCCAAGCGGTATTGCGGTTGGCGCAATCATGCGCTGGGGCAATATTAGTTTACCGGCCATTTTAATTGCAGCGACTTTTGTAGAATATTCGCTTGGTTTGTCTGTCAGTACTTCGCTTGGCATTGCCTGCGGTAACACGCTCGCGCCGCTTTTTACGGCGTATCTGCTCAAAAAGTTTCAGTTTGATCACCATCTAATCCGGCAACGAGACATTGTGCTGATGATTGCCGTTGCATTTATCGGCATGCTGATTTCTTCATCAGGCGGCGTGCTTAACCTGTATTTAAGTGGAAATGTCGCTTCCGGTGATATGCTCAGGGTATGGTTTATCTGGTGGATGGGCGATAGTATTGGTGTGTTGCTGGCCCTGCCCTTGGTATTGAATATCAGTAAAACCAAGCTCATTACCAATTCGTATCAAAACTTTCAATTGATTGCATGGCTGTTGTTTTTTGCCGGTTGCGAATTCTTTATCGTCACTTTGGTGAGCGATCTCAATAAGCAGTTTTTATTGACTGCCTTTTTGATTCTGCCAGTTTTGATCTGGGCTTCCATGGCTTTTGGTGTGGTTGGCGGCTCACTGGTCGTTATCAGTTTGTGTGCTTTGGCGGTGTGGTTTACATCGCAGGGTTATGGAACCTTTTACAGTATCAATGTCCACGAAGGTCTGTTTTCGCTCTGGGTTTTTATGATCACATTGGTGGTGACCATGCTGCTCATTTCGGCGCTGCAATCCGAGCGCAACGCTGCTGCAAAGGCTTCGCGTGAAAACGATAAAAAATTACGTGCGGTAGTTGATGGTGCGCTGGATGCTATTCTGACTATTGATGATGCCGGCAACCTGGTGGAGTTTAATCCGGCAGCAGAACGTATGTTTGGCTACAGAAAAGAACAAGTGACGGGTAGGCCGATGTCTGAGATTATTATCCCGCCAAGCCTGCGTAAGGCGCATGAAGATGGCTATAAACACTATGTGCTCACCAATAAGAAACGCATGTTTAATCAGCGCGTAGAACTTATCGCAATGCGTTCGGATGGCAGTGAGTTTCCGGTTGAGTTGACTTTGGCCGGGCTTAAGGAAGATGGCTTGTCATTGGTTACGGGCTTTATACGCGACATCTCCGAGCAGAAAAGAGCCAGACAGGAAATAGAAAACTTTGCCTACTATGATGTATTGACTGGTTTACCTAATCGCCGTTTATTAGTAGATCGCTTTCAACATGCGGTGCTTATCAGTCAGCGCACCCAAACCTATTGCGCACTGATCTTTATCGATCTGGATGATTTTAAAATACTGAATGACACCAAAGGCCATGATGTTGGTGACCAGTTACTGATTGAAGTGGCAAGCCGTATCCAAAGCACTGTAAGGGCGGGAGATACTGTGGCCAGGCTTAGCGGCGATGAATTTATAGTGATTCTTGAAGGCCTGCATACCAGCAAAAACATTGCTTACGAACAGGCGAGTGAAGTTGCGCAAAAATTACTGGAAAAATTTAACACCAGCTATCATTTGGGGCTGTTTGAATTTAACACCAGCGCCAGTCTGGGCGTAACCTTATTTAAGGATAGCCAGCTTAATACTTTTGAAACACACTTGCGGCATGCTGATGCTGCAATGTATGAATCAAAAGCGGCAGGTCGAAACACTTATCGTTTTTACGATGAATTTACTCAGGAAGGCCTGGATAAAAGCTTTGCATTGAAGTCCGCGCTATCTACAGTTATTGCTAATAACGAATTGCACCTCAATTATCAAAGTATTGTAGATGCCGACCAGAACATCATTGCTGCCGAGGTTTTATTGCGCTGGGTGCATCCGCAATTCGGCGAGATTTATCCTGTGGAATTTATTCCTATTGCGGAAAAAAGTAACCAGATTATTAAAATCGGACATTGGGTATTGCAGCAGGCCTGCCATCAAATCAAAGCTTGGGAGTCACATCCCTTACTCAGTAAAATCAAGCTGTCAGTCAATATCAGCGCTAAACAGTTCCTGTATATTAATTTTATTAAAGAGCTGAAAGAGATGATCAGCGCTACGGGCATAGACCCGGATTTGCTCAAGCTGGAACTGACTGAAACTGCAGTGATTGATAATATGGATGATGTTATTAATAAGATGCTGGTTTTGAAGAAAATGGGTATCAGAGTGTCGTTGGATGATTTTGGCATCGGCCATTCATCGCTGGTTTACCTTAAAAAGCTGCCTGTTACCCAAATCAAGATTGATCAGTCATTTGTACATGATATGCTTACCGACTCTAATGATGCGGCCATCATAAAAATGGTGCTTGCCGTGGGTAATACAATTCATTGCGACATCGTTGCTGAAGGCGTTGAACAATTGGAACAGTTTGAATTGCTGAAGCAGTTCGGCTGTCTTTATTTCCAGGGGTTTTATTTCAGCAAACCGGTTTCTGCTGCTAATTTTGAGCAACTGGTAATACATGCCCGTGCTGAAATATAGCGAGTTTCCTTTATGGGATTAGCCGGCGCTCACCCAATCTCCCGATTTGCCGCCGTGTTTTTCCAGCAATTTTATTTCGCTGATGATCATGCCGCGGTCAGCGGCTTTGCACATATCATAGATGGTAAGTAAGCCTACGCTTACCGCAGTCAGCGCTTCCATTTCCACTCCGGTTTTGCCGTAAGTTTCAGTAGTTACGCTGCAGCTGATACTGGATTCGCTGGTATTGATTTCAAAATCAACCGCAACACGTGTTAAGCCGATGGGATGGCACAATGGAATCAGGTCGGAGGTTTTTTTACTGGCCTGAATTGCTGCGATACGAGCGATTCCCAACACATCGCCTTTTTTACTTGTACCTTGCTGAATGAGCGTGAGGGTAGTCGGCAGCATGGAGATTTTACCTACGGCAATCGCGATACGATGAGTTTCTGATTTTGCACCGACATCAACCATGTGGGCTTGGCCGCTGGCATCAAAATGTGTGAGAGACGGTTGGTTGGATTTCATATGGTAGATAAGCCTGTGGTAATGGATGCCAGTGTAATATTTCGAAACATTTTTTCATGAACTGAATAGCTACAAACGTTATCATAGCAATAATGAAATTAAAGTTAATAATTATTATGCTGGCACTGGTGCCGGTAATTTTCCTATCCTATTCATCCGCCAATGAATTACCGGATTTGGGTGATGTATCAGCGACGGTGATGTCGCCATTGCAAGAACAGGCGATTGCTGAACAAATATTGCGTGAAGTGGCAGTCAGTGATGATGTACTGCACGATGTGGAAGTAACCGACTACTTACAGGCTCTGGGCGCACGCTTGGTAGCCAATGGCCCAGAGAAGCGCCAAAAATTCAATTTCTTTGTAGTGCAGGATAGTTCTATTAACGCTTTTGCGATGCCTGGTGGGGTAATCGGTGTGCATACCGGTTTGATGTTGGGTGCCAATAGTGAATCTGAATTGGCCAGCGTATTGGGCCATGAAATTGGCCACGTAACGCAACGGCATTTAGCGCGAATGCTGGCGGCACAGAAATATGACACTTTAAAAAATATTGCTGGGCTGGCGCTGGCGCTGCTGGTGTCGCGTTCCAATCCACAGTTGACGTCTGGCGCGTTTACCACGGCAAGTGCGATAGGCGTACAAACACAGCTTGATTACACACGCGAGCATGAGCGGGAGGCCGACCGTATCGGCTTGCAGATTCTGGATAGTGGCGGTTTTGATGTGCGCGCCATGCCGACTTTTTTTAATACTTTACAGCGTGGTTCACGATTCTCAGAAGGCAGTGCCCCCAGTTTCTTGCGTACCCACCCGCTGACGTTTGAGCGTATTGCAGACGTGACGAATCGCGTAGAGCAAATGCCATACCGGCAGGTGATTGATAGTGTCGAGTTTCATTATGTACGTGCAAAACTCAGGGCAAGTTATGTTACGCCAGAAGCAGCGATTGCTGTTTTTGAGCAAAATATTCGTGAGCAGCGTTATGCAAATGAGGCGGCAGAGCATTATGGTTTGGCTGTTGCATTGTTACGAAAAAATGCATTGCCTCAGCTTGAAAAGGAGCTGGCCTGGTTGAAAAAGAATGCGCCGCCGCATGCTATGTTCGAAACTCTGGCAGCACGGCTGGCGGTAGCTAAAAATAATCCGCAGCAGGCAGCCAAGCAGTATGCTTATGCATTGGCGCGTTATCCGGATAATCGGGCATTGATTTACGGCTATGCGGAACATTTTTTGGCAATCAAGCAGGCCGATAAAGCGGTGCAGCTGGTACTGGAAAAACAAAGCTTATACCCGGATGATCCATATTTTTATGATTTACTCGCCAAGGCCTACACTATGCAGAATAAAACCTTGTTGAGCCATCAGGCGCAAAGTGAAGCCTATTATAGAAAATATGATTTGCCGCGTGCGTTGGAACAAATGGATCTGGCCACCAAAGCCAATGACGGCGATTTTTACCAGAAGTCTATAGTGGAAGCCCGCCTGAAACAGCTAAGGCAAATGCTGGGTGACGAGAAAAAACCGAAACTTTAAGGAGTAAGGCCATGCGGCGTAGAGATTTCTTACTGGGGTTGGTAACATTAGCGGCATGGCTGCCGGTAAAGGTGCTGGCAGCCATATGGAACAAGGCGGCTTTTGAAGCGGTGCAACTCAAGGATGCGAGCAAGAACCTGAATGTTGATAAAGAGACACCAAGTACGGATATTCAGATTACCGCGCCGGACCGCGCCGAGAATGGGGCGATAGTGCAGGTGGAAGTGAAAAGCAATATTGCCAATACCGAGGCGATAGCGATTTTTGCAGAGAAAAACCCGACACCATTGATTGCCAATTTTATGTTCAGCAATGGCGCAGAGCCATTTGTGGTGACGCGCATAAAAATGGCAGAAACTTCGGATATCAAGGTGGTCGTAAAAGCGGGTGGTCAGTATTTCACCAATGCAAAAAATGTTGAAGTGCTTGAAAATGGCTGTGGATGACAGATTGGGGCTAATGTATGGATAACATGAAAATGCGCGCCCAGTTAAAAGGCGATATTGTTGAAGTGAAAGTATTAATGAGTCATCCCATGGAGACCGGCCGCAGGAAGGATGATTTCAATCAGCTGATTCCGGCACATTTCGTGCAGTTGCTGACCGCTACGCTTAATGGCAAGACTGTGCTCGAGGCACAGTGGGGAACTGGTATCTCCAAAAATCCTTATCTTACTTTCAGGTTGAAGGGTGCCAAACTGGGTGATATTGTGAGCGTTACCTGGCATGACAATATCGGTGCGACTGCCACCCAGGAAATTGCCATTACGGCAGCTTAAATGAATTAATAAGTTATTTTTATCAATATCATTTAAACGTTCAATTGGATTTATTGAAATAGCCTCTCTATAATTCGTTTCATCAACTGATAGATGTTTTCAACAACAGTAATTTTTTAATAAACAAAAGGAAAAAATATGTCATTAATTAATACACAAGTTCAACCATTCAAAGCACAGGCTTTCCATAATGGTAAATTCATCGAAGTGACAGATGCAAGCCTTAAAGGCAAATGGTCAGTGATCATTTTCATGCCAGCTGCATTTACATTTAACTGCCCGACAGAAGTTGAAGATGCTGCTGACAACTATGCAGAGTTCCAAAAAGCGGGTGCAGAAGTTTATATCGTAACTACCGATACGCATTTCTCACACAAAGTTTGGCACGAGACTTCACCAGCAGTGGGTAAAGCAAAATTCCCGCTGGTTGGCGACCCAACTCATCAATTGACACGTGCATTTGATGTGCATATTGATGAAGAAGGCTTGGCATTGCGCGGTACTTTCGTAATCAATCCAGAAGGCGTGATTAAAACAGTGGAAATTCACAGCAATGAAATCGCACGTGATGTAAAAGAAACACTGCGTAAATTAAAAGCAGCGCAATTCACCGCAGCTAACCCAGGCCAGGTATGCCCAGCTAAATGGCAAGAAGGCGCTAAAACCTTGACCCCTTCACTGGACTTGGTAGGCAAGATCTAATCAAGGCTAGGCTTTGATTCATGTTGCCCCCGGGCCAAAAGCTCGGGGAGCAATACAAACATATAGCTTTATCCATAAGATAAAGCTTTTTTTTCGAAATTTCAGTTATTAAAGAGGGTAATCATGGCATTAGATACCGAAATCAAAACACAGCTTCAAACGTATTTGCAAATGCTCAGAGAGCCGATTGTACTGGCTGCATCATTGGATGACAGCGCCGGTGCGCAGGAGATGTCAGACCTGCTTGAAGAAATTGCAGCAATGTCTGACAAGATCACGCTCACCCATGAAGATGATGTACGCAAGCCGTCATTTGCAGTGAAGCGCGCCACTACGCACAAGGACGCTGCCAAACAAGTAGGCATCCGTTTTGCCGGTATCCCGATGGGCCATGAATTCACTTCATTGGTACTGGCTTTGCTGCAAGTCGGTGGTCACCCCTTGAAACTGGAAGCGGAGAAAATCGAGCAGATTGCAGCAATTGATGACAAGTTTCATTTTGAAACCTACATTTCATTGAGCTGCCACAACTGCCCTGATGTTGTACAGGCGCTGAATATGCTGGCGGTGATTAATCCCAATATTACTCACGTGATGGTAGATGGCGCGCTATATCAGGACGAAGTCAAAGCCAGGGAAATCATGTCTGTACCAACCATCTATCTGAATGGTGAAGTCTTTGGTGCAGGTCGCATGGAGCTTGACGAAATCCTGCCTAAGCTGGATAAAGGTGCTGAAGCGCGTGAAGCCAAAAAGCTGGATGCTAAAGCTCCTTACGATGTATTGATTGTGGGTGGCGGCCCTGCCGGCGCATCGGCTGCAATTTATGCAGCGCGTAAGGGCATTAAAACCGGCATTGTGGCAGACCGTTTTGGTGGTCAGGTGATGGATACAATGGCGATTGAAAACTTCATTTCAGTGAAGGATACAGAAGGCCCTAAACTAGTGGCGGCCTTGGAAGAGCATGTGGCGAGCTATGATGTAGATGTGATGCGTTTGCAGCGTGCACAATCATTAAATGCGCCAGCTGATGCATCATCCGGCAATCTGATTGAGATCAAGCTGGAAAGTGGTGCAACACTAAAAAGTAAATCCGTTATTGTGGCTACCGGCGCACGCTGGAGAGAACTGAATGTGCCGGGTGAGAAAGAGTATCGCGGTAAAGGTGTGGCTTATTGCCCGCATTGCGATGGCCCGCTATTTAAGGGTAAACATGTTGCGGTAGTTGGCGGCGGTAACTCCGGTGTGGAAGCGGCAATTGACCTGTCAGGTTTTGTTGAGCATGTGACATTGCTGCAACACGGCGATCATTTAACTGCCGATGCAGTTCTGCAAAACAAATTATTCACATTGAATAATGTGACGGTGATTTTGAATGCTGAAACGACAGAAATCCTTGGTGCAGACCACAAAGTGAATGGTTTGGTTTATCGTGACCGTGTGACTAATGCGTTGCATACCGTTGAACTGGCTGGTGTGTTTGTGCAGATAGGTTTGCTGCCGAATACCGATTGGCTCAAAACCAGCGGTATGCAGCTCAGCAAATTTAATGAAATAGTAGTGGATGCACATGGCCAGACTTCATTGTCAGGCGTATTTGCGGCAGGTGATGTGACGACTGTACCTTACAAGCAGATCATCATTGCTATGGGAGAAGGCTCAAAAGCTGCTCTTGGCGCTTTTGACCATTTGATCAGGCAGTAAGTTAATTGGTGTTAAAAAGGCGGCTATAAGCCGCCTTTTTTTATTTTGCTTTGCAGGTACTGATACCCAGAATGCTGTAAGCAGGACAGAAGTTCAAAAGCCCTGTGGCTAGTGGCGCGATACCTATCCATGCCCATGTCGGGCCATTCGCAAACAGCACCCAGCCAATTAAAGCCAGACCAGCAACAATACGCACGATACGATCTACACCGCCGACATTTACTTTCATAGCTATTCTCCAGAGTGTTGAGTTTGAATCAAGCAGTTTTACTTTACCCCAAACTTGAAAGCCGGCATAGGGTTTTGTATAACGGCTAAGTACGGCTAAGGCTTAATGCAACCGCCTCTGCCACTCTGATGCCGTCAACCCCTGCCGACAGAATGCCGCCGGCATAACCAGCGCCCTCACCACAAGGATACAAGCCTTTGGTGTTGATGCTTTGCAGGGTGTCATCATCACGTTTAATACGAATAGGTGAAGAAGTGCGGGTTTCTACCCCAGTGAGTACGCCATCGGCCAGATCAAAGCCTTTTACCTGTTTCGCAAACTCAGGTATCGCTTCACGGATGGCCGTGATGGCAAATTCTGGCAGGGCTGTGTCCAGATTGGTAAGATGCACGCCCGGCGTGTAGGATGGCGTGACTTCGCCAAATTTTGTTGATGGCCGGTTGGCAAGGAAATCGGCGATCAATTGCCCCGGCGCATTGTAGTTACCACCACCCAGCACAAAGGCATGGCTTTCCAGCTTGCGCTGCAATTCCATACCGGCTAGCGGATGATCTGGATAATCGACTTCCGGCGTAATGCCGACCACGATACCGGCATTGGCGTTGCGCTCGTTGCGCGAGTACTGGCTCATGCCGTTGGTCACCACGCGGTTTGGCTCCGATGCTGCCGCCACTACTGTACCGCCCGGGCACATGCAGAAGCTGTACACGGAGCGGCCGTTTTTGGCATGGTGCACCAGCTTGTAATCGGCAGCACCCAGCTTGCTGAGTAAGTCTTCACTGTAGCTCTTGCCGTATCTGGCTCTGTCGATCAGTGATTGTGGGTGTTCGATACGGAAGCCGATGGAGAATGGCTTCGCCTCAATGTAGACGCCACGTTTGTAGATCATTTCAAAAGTGTCACGTGCGCTGTGGCCTACCGCCAGTACAAGATGGTTGGTGGCGATGCGTTCGCCGGTCTGTAGCACTACCGCCTGTACCTGATTCTGGCCGTCATGATCTTTGCTTAACTCAATGTCTTCCACCCGGCTTTCAAAGCGTATCTCGCCCCCCAGCGCAATAATGGTGTTGCGCATTTCTTCCACCATGCCCACCAGGCGGAAAGTACCGATGTGCGGATGGCTGACGTATAGGATTTCTTCTGGTGCGCCAGCTTTTACAAACTCCTGTATCACCTTGCGGCCGTAGTGTTTGGGGTCTTTGATCTGGCTGTATAGCTTGCCGTCAGAGAATGTGCCGGCACCGCCTTCGCCAAACTGCACGTTGGACTCCGGGTTTAATTTGTTTTTGCGCCACAGGCCCCAGGTGTCTTTGGTGCGCTCGCGTACTGCCTTGCCGCGTTCCAGTACAATAGGTCTGAAGCCGGATTGTGCAAGTATCAGTGCGGAAAAAATCCCCGCCGGGCCAAAACCCACTACAACCGGACGTGGTTTATCCGCGGAAGTGTTCTGCGCTACATATTTGTATTCAGTATCAGGCGCTGGCTTGATGTGCGCGTCTTTACGGAACTTGGCGAGAACTTTTGCCTCGTTTTTAACTTCCACGTCCAGGCTGTACACATACAGAATGGCGTGCGATTTACGTGCGTCTACGCCACGTTTAAAAATCTCGAAATGAATCAGGTCGCTGGCAGTGATCTCTAGCCGTTTTAAAAGTGCGGCTTTGATTTCGTCGGCTTGATGGGTCAGTGACTGCGCGTTTTCAACCGGCAGTTTGATTTCGGTAATGCGTAGCATGTTAATTCCTCGGATAGTTTTTATCTATCAATAGTTTTATAGCAATACTGCAATTTTACACTAGCGTGATACGTGCTTAAATTTCCAGTGGCAATTGCAGCAGTTTTTTTAATAAAGGCACGGTCACCGGTTTCTTTTCGGTGAGCGACCATTTGTCGAGTGCGTTCAATACTGCCATCAGTGTGGGTAAGTCGCGGCGCAGGTAACGCAGGCAGTAATCCACTACTTCATCCGGCAGTTTCATGCCGCGTTCTTTGGCATGTGTTTTCAGAGCCTGCGCTTTTTCTTCGTCACTCAGCGGGTGCAGCTGGTATACCAGTCCCCAGGCCAGGCGGGTGGCCAGGTCATCACGCAATCCCATCTGTGTGGGGGCTGCGCTGCCACTGGTGATCAGGATGCCGCCAGATGCGCGCAGCTGGTTGAAGTAGTTGAACAATTCGATCTGAGCGCCCTCATCCAGTGTATTGACGTCATCTACTATGCTGAGCGGCAGGTTCCGTTCATGCGCCAGATTATTGCAGGCTTGCAGCAGGTGGCTTTTGCCGCTGCCCGGCGTTCCCCAAACATAGATGAAGCGGGCTTCATTTACACCATCAATTGCCATTTTCAGGCTGTGCAGCGCTTCTGCATTTTGACCTGCAATGAAATTATCCAGCGTAGGTGGTGAGGGCGGTTGAATATCTAAAAGTAATTGTTTCAAACTTGAGAAATCTCTGAATTAACCATTATAAAAATTGCTGCTGAGGTAGTGTTGCCTAGCGTGCCTGAAGCCTACGGCAATTGCTGCAGAAACCGGCAATGCCAGTAGCACACCGGCAAATCCGAATAACTGGCCGCCTGCCATCAGCGCGAAAATAACCACCAATGGGTGCAAGCCAATACGGTCACCTACCAGATAGGGAGTCAGCAGCATGCTTTCCACAATTTGGCCGAGGCCAAATACAATCAGTACCGGTATCAGGTCGTGCAGGCTGCTGAATTGCAAAAGGCCGGTAAGCGTGGCTAAACCCAGCCCCAGACCTATGCCCAGGTAGGGTACAAAGCCCAGCAAGCCAGATAACACGCCTATCGGCAGTGCGAGTTCCAGACCTGTCAGCCATAACCCTGTGGCATAAAATACGCTCATTAGTAGCATGACGGTCAACTGTCCGCGCAGGAATTCGGCCAGCACGGCATCAATATCACCGGCGATTTCTACGGTCTTTGCCAGTATCTTTCTCGGCAGCAGGTGTTTGATTTTGCTGATGATCTCGTTCCAGTCCACCAGCAGGTAGAACAGTACCAGCGGAATCAGGATCAAATTAGCCAGCCAGCCGATAATGGCCAGCCCCTGACTGCCAATGCCCAACGCGAGCTGTTTGGCAAAGTTGCCGGCAGTTTTCCAGTTGTCGTTGACGATCTGCTGGATCTGCGCGTAGTCGATATTGAGGCTAACCCCAAAGTTTTTTTCCAGCCATGGTTCCAGAATATTTTTTGCGGTATTGAAGTAAGCCGGCAGTTTTTGCGAGATCAGCAAAAATTCTTTTTGCATCAAAGGCACCACAATCAGCAGCATCATTACCAGCAGGGCAAATAAAAACAGCATCACAGCCAATGCTGCAACCGTACGGCTTGGGCTGTAGCTGGGCTTGCCGTTGATAAAGCTGAAGTTCAGGGCATCGACTCTATTTACAAGCGGGTTGGTGATGTAAGCCAGAATGGCGGCTATCAAAAACGGCGTAAGTATTGGCCCCAGCAGGTAAATCAGCCCGCAGACAGTTAGCCCGGCAATCCACCACAGGTAATGTATACGGTTATCCATTTGCCAAGTTCACCATTTTGATTTGTCTGGAATTTTGATGTGCCCGAAATTTCGGTTAATCAGTCATTTCGGTTAAAATAACATTATAACGACAGAACACAATTTTAGTAGAAAGCGAGAACGGACTTGAGCGCCAATAATTCAGATAAAACTTCTATCAGCTACCGCGATGCGGGTGTGGATATTGAAGCGGGCGACGCCCTGGTTGAGCAGATCAAACCTTTTGCCAAACGCACCATGCGCCCGGAAGTGCTGGGCGGTATTGGCGGCTTTGGCTCATTGTTTGCCGTGCCGCAAAAGTTCAAGGAGCCGATTCTGGTTTCCGGTACCGATGGCGTGGGCACTAAACTGAAACTCGCTTTTGAATTGAACAAGCATGACACCGTAGGTATCGATCTGGTGGCCATGAGCGTGAACGATATTCTGGTGCAGGGTGCTGAGCCATTGTTCTTCCTGGATTATTTTGCCTGTGGCAAGCTTGAGGTTGGCGTAGCGGCACAGGTCATCAAGGGTATTGCGCAAGGCTGTGAGCAGTCTGGCTGTGCTTTGGTAGGCGGTGAAACCGCAGAAATGCCGGGCATGTACCCGGCAGGTGAGTATGACCTGGCAGGTTTTGCCGTAGGCTGTGCTGATAAATCCAAGCTGATCGACGGCACTACGATTGCTGCCGGTGATGTGGTGCTGGGTTTAGCTTCAAGCGGCGCGCACTCAAACGGCTATTCATTGATCCGCAAGCTGATTGAGAAATCAGGCATTGACTTTGAATCTGATGCTGATGGATTCTTTGGTGGCAGAAAATTCAAGGACGTGGTGATGGAGCCTACCCGCATCTATGTAAAATCACTGCTGAAACTGATCGAAGCAGTGCCGGTAAAAGGCATGGCGCATATCACCGGCGGCGGCATCACCGAGAATATCCCGCGTGTGCTGCCAGCAGGTCTGACTGCTGAAATCAAGGCAGCAAGCTGGCAGTTGCCGCCATTGTTCCAGTGGCTGCAGGCGCAGGGTAATATCGTGCCGAGTGAGATGTACAAGACATTCAACTGCGGTATTGGTATGGCGGTGGTTGTGGCTAATGAGCATGTGGCCCAGGCGAAACAATTGCTGGAAGCAAGCGGCGAGACCGTATATGAAATCGGCCTTATTCGTGCGCAGAATGCGGGTGAAGCGCCAACTGTTGTTGTTTAAATGCTCCGCATACGGAATGCCGCGTAACGAAACTTCTGCTGGCGCGTTAGGTTGATGTGTTGTTTAAATTTAAGGAAGTCCTGTGTTTAATTACATCAAACTACTAAGCTTTGCGGTTTTGTTTTCGGTGACATCGGCCATGGCTGAGCCGGCGGCAATTTCCAACGCCACCTTGCCCAAGCGCATCCAGGCAGTGTATGAGGTTACAAAAAATGGCCAGCCGTTTGCCAAGGTGCATGAGCAGTTTACGGTCAGCAACGGTACCTACAAGGTCGAAAGCATTACCAAAGGCATAGGGGTTTATGCCCTGTTCGGCGAGCGTGTGCTGACCAGCAGCGGCGAAGTATCTGCACAAGGCCTGAAGCCTATCCGTTTTGAGTTGCGTCAGGGTGACAACCCCAAGAAGGCATTGCAGGCTGACTTTGACTGGGCCAAGCAGAATCTGCGCATGACAGTAAAAGGCAAACTCAAAGAAGCTATGCTCACGGCTGGCACGCAGGATCTTGCCAGCTTTGCCTACCAGTTCATGTACCTGCCTGCACCGTTAAAAGGCGACATTACGGTAACGCTGACAACCGGCAAGAAGCTCAACCAGTATCAATACCATATCAATCCTGATGCTGAGAATGTTGCCAGCGAGGGTGTGCAGTACAAGACACTGCATCTGGCACCACCGGCACAGGATACGCAGGAGACTAAGGAGCTGTGGCTCGCTGCCGATTACCACCATGTACCAGTGAAGATTCTGATGGTGGATGATAATGGGCAGAAGCTGGAACAGATACTGACCGAGCTACACATCGATTAAAGGAATCACGAAAATTCATATTTTATGAGCGCATTGCATCGTTGCGCGGTACTCGAAATCCTCATGTACTTCGTGTACATTCCGGTTTCTGCGTTCCGTGCGCCTTGCACTGCATCTCATAAAAAATGTTTTTCATGACTCCTGCAACCTGACGAAAAAACATTGAAAATTTAAGTAAAGAAAACCCAATATGACGCCTAATCTAATCCGGCAAGCTGCTGTTGTTTTATCCAATCTGCTGACATTCAGCAGTCCTGCGGATGCCAAATTAAGTGAATTCTTTCGCAATAACCGCGAATTAGGTACCAAAGAGCGTGCGTTTGTTGCCGAGAGCGTTTATGGCGTTTTGCGCCGCCTGCGTTTCCTGAGCACTGTAACTGCCAATGAAGAAGATGACCCGGATGATGCGCGTAAGTTGATTCTGGCCTATCTGCTACGGGTGCAGGGCATGAGTATCCGCGAGTTGGAACCGGTGCTCAACGAGCCGCAAAAAGAGTGGGCGCATATGATCAAGGCAAAATCCACCGAGAATCTGCCGCTTGCCGTGCAGGCCGATGTGCGTGACTGGCTGTGGGATAAACTCGTGGCCCAATATGGTGAAGAGCAGGCGCTTACTATCGGCCGTAGCATGCATGAACAGGCAACGCTGGATCTGCGTGTGAATACCATCAAGGGTAACCGTGATGAAGTGCTGGCAAAATTCATCGCCGAGAACACTTCGGGCATCACCAACATTACAAAAACGCCTTATTCGCCGGTTGGTATCCGCATGCCTAACCGCATGAACATCGGCCGCCACGTGTTGTTTACCGAAGGCAAGATCGAAGTGCAGGATGAAGGCAGCCAGTTGTTGTCATATCTGGTTGCGCCTAAGCGCGGCATGATGGTGGCGGATTTCTGTGCAGGGGCTGGCGGCAAGAGCCTGGCAATTGGTGCGCTGATGCGTAATACCGGCCGCCTGTACGCGTTTGATGTGTCTGAAAAACGTCTGCACAACCTGGGACAGCGTTTGAAACGCTCCGGTTTGAGCAATCTGCATGCACAGGTGATAAGCAGCGAAACCGACCCAAAACTGAAACGGCTGAACGGCAAGTTTGACCGCGTGCTGGTCGATGCGCCGTGCAGCGGCCTAGGTACCTTGCGCCGCAATCCTGATCTGAAATGGCGCCAGATGCCGGAAGACATCGCAGAGCTTAATATCAAGCAAGCTAATATCCTGGCTCGTGCTGCCAAACTCACCAAAACCGGCGGCCGTTTGATTTACGCCACTTGCAGTTTATTAAGTGACGAGAACGAGAAAATCGCAGAACAGTTCCTGGCGACACACCCGGATTTCAAACTGCTGAATGCAGCAGAGATTCTGGCGCAGCAGCAAATTGCGCTGGATACCGGCAATTATCTTAAACTACTGCCGCATCTGCATAATACCGATGGCTTTTTTGCCGCGGTATTTGAGAAGATCTCGGTTGCAAACGCTGGCTCACCCGCAGAAACAGAAGCTGATGTGAATGAAGCGCCAATAGCAGACGCGTCTGAACAGGCTAAACCGAAAGCTGTTAAGGCAAAAACTGCAAAACCAAAAGCAGCCAAAGCATCCAAGTAATCAATCGCGTATGAAGCTGCCCAGCCTTAACGTACAGATTCTGCTCGGTGCTGTTCTTGGCATTGTCGCTGGCGTGTATTTTCATGGGCTTGGTGCTGAACACCGGCTGGCGCAGGCCGGACTGTATACCTCCGGTTTGCTGGGCACATTGTTTGTTGATTTGCTCAAAATGGTGCTGGTTCCGCTGGTATTCAGCTCTATTGCAGTTGGCATCGCCAATCTGCGCCAGCACCAGCAGATGCAGCGCGTCTGGGTGACGACGCTGCTGTTTTTTATCGGCAGCATGGCAATCGCGATTACTCTCGGCATGGCTGCCAGCCTGTATTTCAAACCTGGCGTCGGCATGTCGATGAACCTGTTTGCGCACGCCATGCAGGATTTTGAAGCGAAGCAGATGCCGCTGCCGGAGTTCTTTGCCCAGTTTCTGCATGGATTATTCATGAATCCGTTTGCGGCTTTAGCACAAGGTAATGTGCTGGCTGTCGTCATGTTCGCGCTCATGCTTGGCGTGTCACTGGTCATGAGCGGCGAACGTTTCAGGCAATTGCACCAGTTACTGCAGCAAGTGCTGGATGTGACCATGTTGATTGTCGGCTGGGTCATGCGGCTGGCACCAATCGGCATTATGGCCCTGCTGATCAAGCTGGTCGCGGGGCAGGATATTGCCATGCTGGGCATCCTGGCCAAGTTTGTAGCGGTGGTGGTCGGTACGCTGCTGCTGCATGGCATTGTAGTGCTGCCGCTGATTCTGTATCTGTTCACACGCATGCCGCCAGTGACATTCTGGCGCGGTGCCCGAGAGGCTCTGGTCACGGCATTTGCCACCAGCTCCAGCTCTGCGACGCTGCCGGTAACCTTGCGCTGCGTCAGCCAGCAGTTGCAGGTAAAACCCGAAATTGCCGGCTTTGTCGTGCCCTTGGGGGCTACTATCAATATGGATGGCACGGCGCTATATGAGGCTGCAGCTGCGTTGTTCATCGCCAACATGATTGGCGTCGATCTCAGTATCGCACAGCAGTTGATCGTATTCTTTACCGCCATGATCGCGGCGATGGGTGCTCCGGGCATACCGAGTGCCGGTATGGTGACGATGGTGATGGTGCTGCAGTCGGTAGGCTTGCCAGCCGAGGCTATTGCCATTTTATTGCCGGTAGACCGGTTGCTGGATACGCTGCGCACTACGATGAATGTACAAGGTGATATGGTGGGCAGTCTGGTAGTACAGAAGCTAGTAAATTCACATAAGGCTGGATGATGCAGGCACTGTCTTTCCGCCGTGCACTGGTCGCCGATTCGTCTGCTATCGCTTCGCTTGCAAATGCCGCTTACCGTGGTGAAACCAGCCGGCAAGGTTGGACTACCGAGGCCGACCTGCTGGATGGCCTGCGCACGACAGCAGCAGAAGTGCAGCGTTTGATTGAGTTAGCAGATAGCGCCATACTAGTAGCGATCCGTGATGGTGAAATTGTTGCCTCAGTTTGCGTCGAGCAAGAGGGCGATGCTGCACATGTTGGCTTGTTTGTCGTAAACCCTGGCATGCAGGGTAGCGGCATAGGTAAGCAACTGCTCACTTATGCCGAAGGCTATGCGCAGCAGCATTGGGCGGTAAGAAAATTTGTAATGCACGTGATCACCTTGCGGCATGAGTTGATAGCGTTCTATGAACGGCGCGGTTATCACAGGACGGGTGCTTTTGAGACCTTCCCGGTCAACCCGGAAATGTGGCAGCCCAGGCTGGCTGGCCTACAGCTGGAAGTGCTGCAGAAGTTTATTTAATAAGCCGCTGAAGCTAGCCTTGACTATATTAATTAGTTTCCAGTATATTGTGTGTTCTATGATAAACAGTAACTACATTTCTGCACCCGCAGTCATCGCCCGCAAGGCACTATGGCTAAATGCCATGTTGTGCTGCGGTTGCTGCTTGTCATAATTTTTGCAACCGCGGGCTCTCCGCGGTTGATTCATTATCTTTCCCTTCCTCGTTGAGCCCCTTAATAAAGGGTAACAACATGCAATCCCCAAATCCGCAAGTATTACGCAACGCTTATATAGGCTCGTTGATGGTGCTGGTCGCTGCTGTGACAGTATCTTCCAAAGCGATATTTGTGAAGCTCGCTTATGCCTATTCTGTAGATGCGGCAACATTGATTGCCTTGCGTATGGCATTTTCAGCCCCGTTTTTTATCGGCTTGGCGTTGTGGGCTCGTGCTTCGGCAAAAGCTACCGATATTTCACGCCGTGATGGTTGGATGATTGTCGTGGCAGGCATGCTGGGCGGTTATGGACCCATGTGGCTGGACTTCGCTGGCCTTGCTTATGTCTCTGCCGGACTGGAGCGGATTGTCTTGTTTCTGTATCCGACTATTGTGGTGATGCTGACCGCAATATTGTTCAAACAGCGCATCACTAAGCGTGAGCTATTTGCGCTGGTGCTGACTTACGCCGGTGTTGGCTTGGTTGTGGGTCATGATATTGCACTCACAACGCTTGGCAACAACCAAACCATGCTGGGCATTGCGCTGGTGTTTGCCAGTGCGATTACATATGCGGCTTACCTGGTGTTCAGTGGTCGTTTGATTCCGCGGGTAGGTTCGTCATTGTTTACAGCTTACACCATGCTGGCGGCAACCGCTGCCAGTGCCGGGCATTTTGCAGCTACACCGCACCAGACAGTGCTGCTGCATTTGCCGGTACAGGTTTATTTGCTCAGCTTGGCAATGGCGTTGGTTGCAACCGTGCTACCAGCTGTATTGCTGAACGCTGGGATTCAGCGTATTGGCAGCAACAAGGCATCACTGGTGGCATCCGTAGGGCCGGTTTCAACCATTTTTCTTGCCAGCATCTTTCTGGGTGAAGATATTACGTGGCTGCAACTGTTCGGCACCGCGCTGGTGATGGCAGGCGTTTGGGTGATCGCCAGGCACAAGTAGCACTAATGCCTGAATGGGAGCCATTTTCTGGACTCCCATTTTTCGAGCCCATGCATCACCAGTGAGTAAGCGGCTGGTACTACTACCAGTGTCAGCAAGGTAGAGGAAACCATGCCGCCGATGATGGCAACAGACAAGGGTTTATTGGTCTCCGAGCCAGCACCCAGACCCAATGCCGCCGGTAGCAATGCTAGAATGATGGTCAGCGACGTCATCACCACCGGGCGCAGGCGAATAGGGCAGGCTTCTTTCAGCGCATCATCGGTGCCGATACCTTTATCGCGTAGCTGGTTGGTTAGGTCTACCAGCAGGATGGAGTTCTTGGCCACCAGGCCTATCAGTAGCACCAGACCAATCATGGAGAACATATTCAGCGTATCACCGGAGATCAGTAGTGCAATCAGGCCACCGATGATTGCTAACGGTTGTGCCAGCATGATGATGAAGGGTTGAATAAATGAGTTGAACTGGCTTGCTAACACCATGTAGAGCAAGATAAAAGCCAACGCGAATACAAATGTAATGTTTTTGAAAGTTTTGCCGAATTCCTCAGCCTGACCGGTCATCTTGATTCTGTATTCTGCGGGCACGATTTTGGCGGACGTTTGCTTAACCAGATCTACCGCCTCACCTAGCGGCATGCTTGGGTTGGCATAAAAGTTCGCGGCGTATTGCAGGTCATAGCGACCGATTACAGCTGCGCCTAATTCAGGCTCAAATCGTGCGACAGCATCCAGACGCACCAGTTGGCCGTTGCTGCTGCGCAGGAATATTTTGCGTAGATCGGCGGTGTTTTTCAGGTCTTGTTCAGCGGCTTTCAGGCGTATGTCATAGCGCTGACCGTCGCCATCGGCATCATTGTATTTGGCAACATTAATGCCGCCTGCATACAGGCTCACGGCTGTTGCAACATCTGTTGCGTTCAGCCCTAATGTCGCTGCGCGTTCACGGTCCACTTTCATGTTGAGTTGCGGCAGATCCAGTTGTACGTCAAGGTCGACTTTTCCCATATCAGGATTGTTGCCCAGCGCCTGCTGCAGCAATTTTGAGATACGGCCGATTTCCTGCAAATTGTTGCCGGTAAGATTGAATTGCAGTTTTTCCGAGCGCTGTCCACGCACTACCGAAGCGCCTGCCGGCAGCGCACGTGCACCAGGAACAGTGTCCAGCTCTTTTTTAAGTTCTTTGACTAAAGCCTGCTGGCTCTTTTTACGTTCTTCCTTGGGTTTCAAACGCACATTAATGTTGCCTTGGTTTACCTGCCCACGTGAGCCGGAGCCTATAGTCGAGAAAAAACTGGCTACTTCATCCTTATGGCTGGCTACAATAGCTTCCACCATTTTCAGGCGTGAATCCGTGTATTCCAGGCTTGAACCAAGCGGTGTTTTGACGGTGATGGTAAAGCTGCTCTCGTCAGATTCCGGCACGAAATCTTTTTCAACGTACTTTAATGAGAAGTAGCCGCTGACCACCACAAATACCAGCGTAATCAGCAGTACCAGACCACGGTGCTGTAGTGAAATAAACAGCAGCTTTTTGTAGGCATTATCTAATGTGTCCAGTACATTACCTATCAAGCTGTATACCTTGTTCTCATGGTGGTAGACAGACAGATAACGTGAACAGAGCATTGGTGTCAGCGTCAGTGATACAAATAGTGACGCCAGTACGCCAAAAGTGACGACGACGCCGAAAGAGTTGAAGAACTTGCCTACCATGCCATCCATAAAAATAACTGGCGCAAAAATACATACCAGCGACAATGATGCGGCGGTGACCGAAAAAGTGACTTCGCGTGAACCATTAAGCGCAGCGCTGATCGGGTTGGGGTCTATATGTTCGCGGTGGCGGTATATGTTTTCAAGCACCACAATGGCATCATCCACCACCACGCCAATCAGCAGCAGCAGTGCCAGCAATGTCATCGAGTTGAACGTAAAGCCGGAGAAATACATCACGGCAATCGCTGCCAGCAGTGATACTGGAATGGCGGTAGCCACAATCAGGGTGGAGCGTATGGAACGCAAGAATATGAATACAATGAGCGCGGCCAGTAAAGTGCCTTCTACCAAATGCTCTTTAAGCGAGGCGACAAGCTGGTTGATGAAAATGGAGTCGTTAGTGGAAATTTCCAGATTCATTCCCGGCGGTAAGTTAGGGCGAATATCCTGTTCCAGCCTGCGCTCAACTTCCCGGATGATGTCTACGGTATTGGCATTGGCAATCTTGACCATGCCCAGACCTACCGTGGGTTTACCGTTGTAGCGCGCAACCTGACGATTGTCGGTGATGCCGTCTTCTATCGTTGCAACATCCTTAAGCCGGATCGGTACACCGCTATTGGTGGATACAATTAAATCAGCCAGTTCCCTGACGTTATGAAATTCCAGGTCAAGTTTTAGCAGCTGCTCGGACTGAGCGCTCACCAGAAACCCGCCCGGTAGCTGTACATGTTCACGATTAAAAGCCGCGATCAGATCGTTGGCGGTAACTTTATAAGCCGCCATCTGTTCCGGTTTGATATTGACACGCACTACGCGGTCGCGGCGGCCACCAAGCGTTACTTCACCTACGCCATTGATGGTTTCAAATTTTTTCTTTAATACGTTGTTTGCGTACAGATTGAGTTGCTGAATCGTACGGTCACCGCTTAACGCCAGCCAGATTACGGCAGAGGCATTGCTATCGACTTTCTGCACGGTGGGAGGGTCGGTGTCGTTAGGCAAGCGTCGCAAAATCTGGCTAATCTTGGCCTGCACCTCGTTGTAGGCAACGTCAATGTTTTTATCCAGCGAAAATGTAATCGTGATGGTAGATACGCCGGGTGAAGAGGTTGATTGAATATGTTCTATACCAGGGGTGGTGTTAATCGCAGATTCGATAATGCTGGTAATGCTGGTATCAACTACATCGGGATTGGCGCCACGCAGCGTGGTGTTAACGACGATGATAGGAAAATCAATGGCGGGGATGCGGTCAATGCCTATGCGTTGATACGAAATGATGCCGAATAACACTATCACGCCTGACAGCATCCAGGCGAGAACGTGGCGTTTAATCGAGAGTTCAGGTAGCGTCATGAAGCATTCTTTTTAGTTATTCTAGATTAGGTTGTTTTTGATGTGGCCATTAAGGTGCAGTGTGATTGGTTGCGATCTTGATTAAGGCCTGATCAGTCAGAAAACCTGCGCCATCCATCACAATGGTATCGTTGGCATTAACGCCTTCGGTGATCTCAACCAGGCCTTTCTGATGCTGCCCGGTTTTTACCACAACTTGATATGCTTTATTATCCTTGACCAGATACACCACTTCACCGGCTGGTCTCAGCACTACGCTTTGTTCCGGAACCATGAGCGCGGATGGCTGTTCACCTATCACTACAGTGCCGGTGACGCTGGCACCCGGCTGCCAGTCGGATTCATCCGTAATATCAGCAATCACATCAATCGAGCGGTTGCTTTCGGTAATCATGGCTTTTAATTCACGAATTACAGACTCAACTACTTTGGTGCTGGTAGGTGTAGTCAGGCGTACTTTCATGCCCGGTTTCAGGTGGTTGCTGATACGCTCCGGGAACGGAATGTGCGCTCGCAGGCGCTTGTTGGAAATGATTTGCAGTAGCGGATCGCCTACTTTCACAAACTCGCCGGTATCGACTATTTTCTTTTCAACTACGCCATCGGTAGGGGCGTAGATTTTGGTTTTGCTGCTGCTATGGTTAATGCTATCGACACGCGCTTTAGCGCCGGCCAGCTGTTCTTTCAGAACGTTCTGCTGGGCCAGGTCGGTATCTACTGCATTTTGCGAAATAAAATTTTTGTTTGCCAGTGCCTGACTGCGCGTCACAATTTTGGTCTGGTTATCCAGCAGCGCTTCAATACGCGATACTTCTGCCTGTGCTTCGTTACGCTGCAAAGCAAAATCAGCAGCATCCAGGGTGGCAATCAGCTCACCTTGTTTTACGCGCTGACCGGGGCTGACATGTACCTTAACCACACGGGCAGCAACCTCAGCTGCAATAGTCGGGTCAATCAAGCCTTCAATCGAACCCACGGCTGATTCGGTGATTTCTATAGATGTATCCTTCACTTGCGTTACAGTGACCAGTGTTGGTTTTGGACCTTGTTTTTCACTGCCTTTGGCGTCAGTGGCTTTGTCTTTATTGCCGCAGCCGCTAACTAGAGCGATTAGTAGGAGCAGTAATGGCAGTCGAATGTTCTTTTGCATAAATTGAACAGTGATTTTTTGAATTTATTAATAAAAGTTTTAGCGTTTGTTTTTTATTTGCTGCCAGTCAAAATATGGGCCGGGATCCGTTTTACGGTCGGGCGCAATATCCGAGTGGCCTACTATAGACTGAATCGGGTAAGTGTTGCTGATTGCAGCAATCAAATTATTCAATGTCAGGTATTGTACTGGCTCGAATGCTTCAAAATCACTTCCTTCCAGCTCGATTCCGACAGAAAAATCATTGCAACGTTCACGGCCCTGCCAATTTGACTGGCCTGCATGCCAGGCGCGGTTTAAACATGAAACGAACTGGATGAGTGAGCCATCGCGGCGAATTAAAAAATGTGCCGAGACTTTATAGCTATGTATCTGTGCATAATAGGGGTGTTCGTCAGGATTCAGCCGGTTAGTGAACAGCTCAATAATACCATTGCCGCCGTACTGGCCAGGCGGCAGGCTGATGTTGTGAATGACAATCAGGTTGATTTCAGTATTTTTTCCAGAGTCATTATCTGTAGGACGCTCGTCAAAATTTGGCGATACTATGAATTGTGCGTGATCTGCAAATCCAGCCTGATTGATGTTGTAAATGATCATAACCCGGGTAATTTATAAACTTGTATTATTATCACGCAAGATTATGTTTTAGCGCAGAAATTTGTGTGTGTGTAATTAATTTACTAAACAAATAGGCACAGCGGCTATTTTATATATCATTTCAGTTTAAAATGCGCACTTATTCAACTTGTACTCAAAACCCGGTATTCAATCAAGGAAAAACCTGATGGTATTCTTAGAATTATCAGTCATGCTGGTTGTGATCTTAATCGCAGCTGAAGTCTTTACCAACGCACTTGAACATTTAGGCGAAAAGCTGAAAATATCCGAGGGCGTAACCGGCTCGTTATTTGCCGCAATTGGTACGGCATTGCCAGAGACTTCGGTGCCTTTGCTGGCTTTGCTGGCGGGTACGCAGAACGCGGCAACCAATGAAGAGATCGGTGTCGGCGCCATCTTGGGTGCACCATTGATGCTGGCGACATTATCAATTTCATTAATGGCAATTTCCGTATGGAAACGCCGTGGCACACAGGGCCATTTAAGGCCGGAACGTACCGGTCTGTCACGTGACCTGAACTTTTTTATCGTCGCATTCAGTTTTGCCGCAATCGCGATGTTCATTCCGCACACTTTAATCGCCGTGCGCTACGCATTAGGTTTTTGTATGGTTATGATTTACTTCGTCTACGTAATGATGACAATCAATGCTTCAAAAGCGCTGGTAGAAGAAGGCCACGCAACCGAGGCTGGTGGCGATATGTTCTTATGTAAAGTGGGCCTTCCTAATAACATGCTGATGATTGTGATACAGCTTTTGCTGGGTTTGGGCTTGTTGGTTGGCGGTGCCAAAGGCTTTATTAGCGGTGTGGAAGAAGCTTCGCACTTATTGGGTATTTCCGCTTTATTGCTATCCTTGCTGATTATCCCAATCGCTACCGAACTGCCGGAAAAAGTGAATAGTATTTTATGGATACGCAAAGGCAAGGATACTTTGGCATTTGGCAATATTACCGGCGCCATGGTATTTCAGGGCACTCTGCTGCCGGCCATTGGTATCATGCTCACGCCATGGGAGCCGCGTCATGAAGTCTTGCTTGGCATCATTATGACGCTGATAGCAGCAAGCTGGCTCAGGTATTTAACAAACAAGGGCGGTATCCGAGTCTGGCATTTGCTGGTGAACGGGGCGCTTTATGTGACTTACCTGATACTGGTATTAAGCTAAGACTTGGTTTTTGAACAACTACAGCACTTTTTTTAAAGTGCTGTATGTTTTAATGCTTTAATTTAAAGCGATCTAATTTAAGGTGCCCTAATTTAAGGTATTCTAAATTTAACCGCTTTGTCACTCGCTATCAATTTCAAAGTCTGCATCAGTTTCTTTTGACAGGCCAAGTTTGGCGAGTCGATAACGCAGGGTACGAAATGTTACCCCCAGTAATTTAGCTGCTGCGGTTTTATTGTTATTGGTTTTATTAAGAGCCTGAATAATCGCTTTTTTCTCAACACTCTCCAAATAATCGGTCAGATTCAACTCATCGACTTGTGCAGTGTTGAAACTGCTGTGCATGAACCTGTTGGCTGCATCATCTTCTACCAACAAATCTTCGATGGATATTATTTGACCGTCACAGAGTGCTAATGCCCGCTCAAGCATGTTTTCCAGTTCACGTACGTTGCCTGGAAATGCCAGTCTGGATATGTAGGCAAGTGCTTCATCACTAATCTTTGGTACTGCCACTTGCTGATTAATACATAATTTAGCCAATAAAACATTGGCGATTAACGGAATATCTGATGGCCGATCGCGTAATGCCGGCATTTTTAGTTGAATCACATTTAAGCGGTAGTAGAGATCTTTTCTAAATTGGTCGTTATCCATCATCTCTGCCAGGTTTTTATGCGTGGCGCTGATAATACGAACATCAACCGCTTCTTCAACGGTGCTGCCAACCATACGCACTTTTTTCTCCTGAATGGCACGCAGTAGTTTTACTTGCATCAGTAGTGGCAAATCAGCGACTTCATCAAGAAACAATGTGCCACCATTCGCGGCCTGGAACATGCCTTCCTTATCCTGATTGGCGCCGGTAAATGCGCCTTTTTTATAACCAAAGAACTCGCTCTCCATCAGGTTTTCAGGAATTGCGCCGCAATTGACTGCGATGAACGCACCATCTTTTCTTGAGCTGTTTTTATGGATCAGTTTCGCTGCTAGTTCTTTGCCGCTGCCTGACTCCCCGCTGATATAAACCGGCGCCTGGCTGCGCGCAAGTTTTTCTATCATGCTGCGTACAAACCTGACTTGCTCGGAGTCACCAATCATTTCAATGGTGTTCGGCTGAGATTTGCTGGTTTGCACACTAAGTTTGAGTGCTGATTCAACGACTGGCCGAAGTTGCTTCAGCGAGATTGGTTTGGTCAGGTAATCAAAAGCGCCGGCTTTTAGTGCACATACGGCGTTGTCTGCGCTACCGTGAGCAGTAATTACCGCAACTGGCAATCCGGTATGGAATTCATTGATGTAATGTAGCAAATCCAGGCCGGTGCCATCAGGCATCTGCATGTCAGTGAGACACAACGCGTAAGGCCGTGATTGCAGTAGAGCTTTGGCTTCTTCTACACCATTTGCGCTGTAGGTCTCAATATCCATGCGCTCCAGTGTCATGACTAGCAATTCGCGGATGTCGGTTTCATCATCAACGATTAAGCAGGTTGGTTTTTGAGTCATGCTTGGATATTACCCTTAATTTGTATTTTTAAACTGCAATATAAACGCACTGCCATGCTCCAGCGGCTGGTATATCAGTTTTGAATTATTTGCTTCAGCCAGTTCGCGAGAAATATATAACCCTAAACCGTTACCGGTAGTTTTTGTGGTGTGGAAAGGCTCAAATAGCTTACTGCGGTTCTGCTCGTCTACCCCGGCGCCATCATCAATAATTTCAAGTTTCATCACTGCTTTAGCGGCTGGTGCTGCGCTTTGTGTTTGCGTACAGTGCAGGCTTAGGCTGCCAATTTCCTTACGGCTATGTTCCCAGCCATTTTTGCATAAATTCCACAAAATCTGCGTCAAATGGCGCCGGTCAAAAGTGATGCTATTTTGCTGTATGCAATGGCTGATGGAAAAGTGTGTGCTTGGGATTTTCTCAATGGCGCAGAATTGTGTATGGAAATCTGTAATAAATTGGTTGAGTCCTATCGTTTCCTGTAGCGTGCGGTCACGGCGGTTAAGTTCCAGCACATCTTTAATAATCTGATTAATGCGTTGCGTGTTGTCTTCGATAATTTGTAATATGCGCACATTGGCTGCAGCGAAGTTCTCGTCTTCCTGCAGGAGTTGGTTTGCATGGCTGATTGCGCTTAATGGGTTGCGGATCTCATGTGCAATATTGGCGGTTAATCTGCCCAGAGCGGCTAATTTAGCCTGTTGAGCGGCGGCCTGTATTTTGCTCCAATCCTGTATAAATATCACGGCGCCTAGTTCAAGAATTTGGTGGTTGATGGGCTCAAAGCGCAGATTCAACTCCCGGTTATTGACCGAGATGATGAGATCTTTGTTTTTACCGCTTCCATGCAGCCAGTCTGACAATGCATTTGCGATTATCGGGGCATTACCTTTAAGCGATAGCTCATCAGTATCGTGATTGGGTAAAGCTAATAGTAGAGTTGCCTGTGAATTATGGTGGCGAATGTTTAAGTTCTCATCTACAACAATTACACCATCCTGCATTTCCTGCGTGATTAGCTCGTTTACCTGCGCCAGATTTTCAAGGTCGACGCCGCGCGAAGAAGCCAGCGCCTCGCTCTGAAGTACGCGCTTGGCCAGGCTGTAGGCCAGCCATGCCGTTGCGAAACAGCTTAGGCTAAGCATTACGGATTGTGTGTAAGATGAAGCGGCCAGTTCCCAGCGGATGATGCGGTAACTTTGTTCCAATAACAAACCTATGGTGGCAATTGCAGCATAAAACAATGCTAATCGCCCATTACTGACCAGACTGGCTGTGACGATGGTGACTATCAGCAGCAGACCCAACCCGCTTTGTATGCCGCCGGCGGCATACATCATCATGATGATAAACAATATATCAATAACGATTTGTAATGGGTGAAAAAATATAACAGCTGAAGATTTCAGTGGGGTGATAACAAGCAGTGTGATGCTGAAAAGTAAATAAGCCAGTGCCAGGCTGAAGAATAGCGGTGCGTTCTCGCTATTCATCAGGTTAAGGTCATCTGCATAGATGTAAAAAACTACAAAAACCAGGCTTAAAATAAAGCGAAATACATTGATGATGCGTATGGCACGCGCCTGCAAAGATAAATCATTTTGCAGCGCAAAGTTTTTATTGAAGTTGGTCGCCGGGTAAAGTTTGGAGAAGCTCATTTATTTTCAATATGAGCTTTGGAGCAGTAAAAGTTGCCATCAACCAAAAATGCTTCTGATCTAGGCAAATGCACGTGACAGGTGGTACATTGCACCATGTTTTCTATGGACTCAGCATTGGGTTTGCTGTCGGCACTACTGTCGTTAGTTTGGCGATTGCCAGTTGGCTGAATGGCACGTTTTAAAATATAAACGACCAGCCAGACAATCAAACCTAGAAAAATTAGTTTCCACATGGAGTTGGCTCAATTCGTTAGCAGGATAAGATTGTAACCAAGCTTAAGCGCTGTGCAAATATAAAGCATAAATATAAACCTGATATACTTGAATAAGATAATTTAAATTTCAGTCAATCAAGTCAGCTGGCTTTTTATAGGTTTGCCTTGATACAGATGATGGCTGGAATAACTGATGTGTGAGCGATGTTAATAAAGTGCTGCAATCATTTGGCACACCAACGAAAATTAACATGAATGGTAATAACTCTTTAAATGGCAACCCCACAAGAACTTTCGGATTTTCTGGCAGCAGTAGAGCGACGGGCTTTTAAGCAGACCGCTTATGCCGTGCGTGACGATCATGCTGCACTGGACATCGTACAGGATGCCATGATGAAATTGGCTGAAAAATATGGAGAGCGACCTGCGGCAGAGTTCCCCATGCTATTTCAGCGCATCCTGCAAAATACCATGCGCGATTTCTGGCGCAGGCAAAAGGTTCGTAATTTGTGGACTACTTTGCTTTCTTCTTTTGGCGGCAATGATGCTGATAACGAAGACCGCGATCCGCTGGAAACGATAGATGTTGAAGATGATAGCGATGAACCTTCAGCGTTGCTGGCTCGTAATCAGACCATACAGTTGATTGAACGCGCGCTGCAAAAACTGCCGGCACGTCAACGGGAAGCTTTTGTATTGCGTTACTGGGAGGAGATGGATGTGGCAGAAACTGCTGAAATTATGGGCTGCTCGGACGGTAGTGTGAAGACTCACTGTTCGCGAGCGGTTCACGCATTGGCGCTAGAACTAAAAAAACAAGGTTTAGATAAGCTGGGCTTATCAAATGCCATATTCGATAAAAAATAGCTCATACAAAAGGAGCGGCAAATGAATATGCATAGAGACAATATGACAAATGAAAAAAATATCAATTTGATGGATGATGAAACCACTGCTGATTTGGTAGTGGAAGAACAGATTGCGCGCAACATTACCGAGTTGCTGAAAGGCCGTGCCAATAATCTCAAGCCGGAACAAGAGCAGCGTTTATCCAATGCACGCAGTATGGCAGTTAATTATCTGGCTGAGCAACAAGCCAAGTTAGCAGGCAGTCATGGCGTGAGCCGTCATGGGCACACACTGCACTGGTTTGGACAGCATTTTGAGCAGCACCGCTTTGCATCTGCAGCGTTAATTGTAGTGGTCATGCTGCTGACTCTTTTTGCTGTACAACACTTTGGATTGAATAATAACTTAGAAAATAGCGATGCGTTTCTGCTGGCAGCCGATTTGCCACCAGAGGCCTATGCAGATAAAGGGTTTGATGCATGGTTAGATTCCAATTAGGTTTTAAATGCTTATTAGTGCTGGTTACTTTATTATTTAACGGTATTGCCGCAGCAGATGATGCAAATGTTACGTGGGCACAGTTGACTGATAGTCAGCGTCAGGTTTTAAATCCTTTAGCCTCTGAATGGGATACTTTACGTCCCTGGCAGCGTGAAAAAATGCTGGATATTGCACGCGATTATCCAAAAATGAGTGCAGATAAGCAGGAGCGTGTGAAAAGGAGATTGGCGAATTGGAGCCGAATGACGCCCTATGAGCGTGAAAATGCCAGAAAAAGACATCAGCGCTTTAAGGATTTACCAGCAGACAAGAAAAATGAACTTCGTCAAAAATGGCATGAATATCAGAATCTACCGGAAGAGGAACGTGCCAAGCTACGCGCAGAATCTCCTGATACTTATGGCGATGCCGGTAATTGATGGATATTAGGTGTGAATAAGCAGAGTTTGAATATTACAGCCCCGAGCCTGCTTAAGCTTGGGGCTTGTCTTTTGTATGAGGTGCTTACTATAGTTGCCTTGGTTTTTGTGAGCGCTGGACTTTTTATAATGATTGCCGGTGATGCTAGCCATGATATTAAGCGATTGCTTTTGCAGCTATTTCTGTGGCTGGTTTTAGGCGCTTATTTTATTCGGTGTTGGATAAAAACCGGCCAAACACTTGCCATGCAAGCATGGAAACTCAGGCTGGTTAATGAGCAATCTCAATTGCTGACTATGCAGCAAGCCATAGCCAGGTACTTGCTGACAACCTTGAGCATGACGTTTTTCGGTGTGGGTTTTTTATGGGCTATTGTCGATAAGAATAATCAATTTCTGCACGACAGGCTTTTGAGATGCAAAGTCGTCGCAGAAGCTAAATAGAACAAAGCTGTGCTTTAAAACGTTCTATGTAAATGATAACGTTATCTTCGGTCCACGTAATGCAGCATTGTCAGTGCAGCCATTAAAAATAACGCCGTGGGCATAATAGCGCTGAACCAGGGTGCCCAGTCGTTTAACAGGCCCAGATGTATAAATGTGCGATTGAGTATCTGGTAGAGCACGCCTAACATGATGCCAATAAATATTTTTGTGCTGGCACCGGTGGCACGCTGCTGTATAAAGCCAAAAGGCAGTGCCAGCATAATCATGACCAGGCAGGCTAGCGGATAAATTAGCTTCGACCACAGTGCCATTTCATAGCGGGTAGTTTTTTGTTTATTGATGGATAAATGCTTGATATAGGAATATAAATTCCAAGCAGACATTTTTTCTGGCAACACCAGTAACACATTCAACAGCTCCGGACGAATCAGTGAGCGCCAGGTAGCGGTTTCTAACCGTTTAATGTGATTGGTGTCTTTCTCAAACTGTATCTGAGTGACATCTTTCAGGCTCCACTGGTCCTCTGCAAATTTTCCGCTTTTCGCATCACTGCTGGTACGTAGTTTGAATGTTTGATCGAATTCATAAATATGTACATTGAGCAGAGTGGAGTCTGCGAGCACTTCTTCCACATTCACAAAGCTGTTGCCATCTTTCACCCATAGGCCGGACATGAAGTCCTGAACAACGACAGAGTCTGTGGCTTTAATACGCATGCGCTGCGCCATTTTTTCACTTAATGGTGTGATAAGTTCGCCGATTAAAAAAGTGACCAATGTAAATACCAGTCCGATTTTTAATAATGAGAGTGTGATGCCGGATAGTGAAATACCGCTCACTCTCAGAATGATTAGCTCCGAGTGACGCGCAAACTGCCCCAGGCTGTACATGCAGCCAACCAGCACAGCTACCGGCATGATTTCGTAAATATGGCCGGGCGCACTTAGTATCACAAACAACACCACTTTGCCTAGGCCGTAATCACCTCTGCCCAGGTCTTCAAGTTCCTGAATCAGATCAAAGAATGAAAACATGGCAATCAATGCCAGCATGATAAGCAGCACGCTGACGGTGATTTCTTTTAGTAAATAGCGGGTGATGATTTTCATGGGTAGTAAACTTGATCAGGTTATGGCTTGGTGCGGTTTTTTAACCATGAAATTGAAAAAATGTTCGATAAGAAATCTGGAACAATGGGTAGCTGAAATGCCCGGCGGTAAAACATGTAAATCGTTAGTATCAAAAATAAAGCATGTACCGGCCACAAGCCGATAATTCCATGCACGCGCCCTTGGGCGATCCATGCTTGCATAATGCTGAGTAAGTTGTTGTAGATAATGTAAATAACCAGCGCCAGTGCAAAATTTGCAGAGCGACCGGCGCGTGGGTCTAGTGCGCTTAACGGTATTGCCAGTAACGACAGTATCAGTGCTGAAATTGGAATGGCGAGACGCCATTGCAGTTCGGCATTGTTGACATTATTTTTGCTTTGCAACAGTTCCTTACTCGATTTTGATTGGGTGCTGGGAGGCTCTTCTTTTACTTCCTTGGCTTCAACCCGAATCGCGTATTCTTCAAACTGGGTTGTGGAGAATTCGGGTGAGCCTCGTTGGCCCTGATATCGCCTGCCATTTTCCATGACTACGAAATGATCGCCGTTTTTTTCGATAGCACGGTGACCTTCTGCAGCAACGATAATACCCAGTTTTTGATGCTGTATGGATTGCACGAAAATGTTCTTAACAATGTTACCTAGTTCATCAAAGCTTTCTATAAAAAACACGCGTTCGCCGTTATTGGTTTCTTTAAATACACCGGGGCTGATGGAGGCCAAATCATCCCTGCTTTCGAGTTCCGTGCGATATTCTTCACCTTTGTTGGTTGCCCAAGGCATTACAAACAAACTGAGTGCAGCAATAAACAAGATAACCGGCGCAACAAAGGTTAGTATGGGACGAATCCAGCCTGTAATGCTAATGCCGCTGCTAAACCAGATTACCATTTCCGAATCACGATACCAGCGCGACAAAGTCATGAGCACAGCCAGGAATAGCGTGAGAGAAAGTATCATCGGCAGGAACTTAATCATGCTAAAACCTAACATAGTGGTAATAGCATCGTTGGGCAAAATGCCTTTGGCGGCAAGGCGAATAAAATTGCCTGCACGTTGCGCAATGACTATGCCTACTAATATCAGGAAAGCACCGGCAGCGGTTGAGACAAGTTCTTGTAGTAGTGAGCGCCTAAAAAGCATACGTTATATTTACAACTATGAATTACGTGTAAAACACGAGATAATTTGAGTTAATTTTAAACCAGTACGAACCTTGCCGCGGCCTCTTTTGTCTTGAGGTGGGGATGTTAACGGCTTTTGTTCACATTATTTTAAGTTTATAAACAGCATTACAACAAAATTAAGGATGTAACCAGATGGAATTTAGCATAAAAACAGGCAGTGCGGAAAAACAGCATCATAATTGTGTCATCGTTGGTGTGTACGAATCACAAAAATTATCACAGGCTGCAAAAGCGATTGATGAGCTTTCATCTGGTTATTTGATTAATATTCTTAAACGTGGCGATCTGGATGGCAAGGCAGAGACGACACTGATGCTGCACAATGTGCCTGGTATGCATAGTGATCGTGTGCTATTGGTTGGTTTGGGTAAGGAAGATGACTTTACAGAAAAGCAGTATGCCAAAGCCGTTCGCGCATCAGTGAAAGCGGTTGCGGCAAGTGGCGCTAACGAAGCGGTTACTTATTTTGCGGAACTGCCGGTAAAAGGCCTGAGCCTGCGTCGTAAAGTGTCGTTATTGGCAGAGGTAGCCTTGGATACAACTTACCGTTTTAATGCGATTAAACGTAAAAAAGAAGCTGCTGAAGATCAGGATGCTAAAAAAAGCATTAAAAGGCTGACGCTGCATATTGCGGATGTGGCACAGGTAAAAGAAGCCGAAGCTGGACTGGCCGATGGTAAAGCATTGGCGGCAGGTGTGAGCCTGACCAAGGATCTGGGTAACTTGCCACCAAACGTTTGTACACCAACTTATCTGGCAGAGCAAGCGCTGGAGCTTGGCAAGGCTTACGGTTTTGAAGTCGAAATCCTGGAGCGTGCTGCACTTGAGAAATTGGGCATGGGTTCGTTTCTGGGCGTAACCAAAGGCAGTGAAGAGCCGCCGAAACTGATTATCATGCAGCATTTGAAAGGTAAACAGGGTCAGAAGCCTGTGGTGCTGGTAGGTAAGGGTATTACCTTTGATACCGGTGGTATTTCATTGAAGCCCGGTGCTGAAATGGATGAAATGAAATACGATATGTGCGGCGCAGCCAGCGTGTTGGGTACGTTTAAAACGATTGCTGAAATGGACTTGTCCCTGAATGTTGTCGGTATTATTCCAACTTGTGAAAATATGCCTGATGGCCGTGCGACGAGGCCGGGTGATGTTTTGACCAGCATGTCCGGTTTGACGATTGAAGTGTTGAATACCGATGCGGAAGGCCGATTGATCCTGTGTGATGCATTGACTTACGCTGAGCGCTTTGAGCCCAGTGCGGTGGTGGATATTGCAACATTGACCGGCGCTTGCGTGATTGCGCTGGGTCATCATGCAACCGGCTTGTTCAGTAATAAGGATGAATTGGCAAAAGAATTATTGCAGGCCGGTGAAAAAGCGTTGGATCGCGCCTGGCATATGCCGTTGTGGGATGATTACCAGCCACAGCTGGATAGTAACTTCGCGGATATGGGCAACATAGGCGGACGCGCAGCCGGCAGCATTACCGCAGCGTGCTTCTTGTCAAGATTTGCCAAGAAATATGATTGGGCACATCTGGACATCGCTGGCACCGCATGGAAATCAGGCAAGGAAAAAGGCGGTACCGGTAGGCCAGTGCCGTTGCTCACGCAGTTTTTAGTGTCTCGCGCAGATCAGGGCAAGAATTAAAAACTGCTCATGACACGTGTAGAATTTTATTTTAACGTAGCAGACAAGCTGGCCAAGGTGACTGAGCTTTGCGACAGAGCGGTCACCAAGAGTCGCCAGCTGACGATTTTTACGCAAGATGGTGCAATGGCTAACTTGCTGCAACAGAAGCTTTGGCAGTATGCGCCCGGCAGTTATTTGCCAAGCGCTCATCCGCTTGAAGAAAACAGCCGCTTTGCGCCCATCATTGTTGATGCAACGGGCGAACATTTGCTTCAGGATGATATCCTGATAAATTTGAAAGCCGAGTGCCCGCCGTTCTTTAGCAGGTTCAGATATCTGGTTGAACTGGTGGGCAATGATGAGGCGGATAAAGCTGCGGCCAGATTACGCTATAAATTTTATCGTGATCGTGGTTATCAAGTAAAATCGACGGACGCTGCGGCTAGTGATTTATAGAAGTGTACTTTACTATCCAAGACTATCTAAGTGAGTACCTAAATTCGGGAGTAGAAATAGACATGCGAGTAAAGTATGCGTGAAGATGACGATATTCCATTGCTGACGGATCTGGTGCAGCCTATAGCTAATTCATTCAATGTGACACCGGAACTGGTTGCGGAAATTGCCGAAAAAATCAGGCCGCAAGTAGCTGCCGAGATTGAAAAATCTGTTGTGCAGAAGCTTAAGCTTGAAATGCGCCAAGAGTTGCTGGATCATTTGTTGAGTGAGTCAGCAAACATTCAGAAAGCCAATCAGGCTTATATTTCAAGCGCGCTTAGTCAGCAGCATGACCAGCAGTCAGAAATGATAATCAAACAGCAGCGCGATGCAGAGGCATCATTAAAACAATATGTGGGTGACACACTCGCAGCCGTACAGCAGCAGGCGCTTGATGACACACTTGATTTTGTGGGCAAGGCCAGGGCGGATATGGCAACAGAGATACCCAGGCTAATGCATACCAATGCAGATATTATCAAGGCTGACTTGGAAAATGCTTTAAGTCAAATGCAGGTAAGGGCTACATCAGAGGTTGATGAAAGATTTACGGCGGCATTGCCGGGCCTGCAGCAGCAGCTTGCCGAACAATTGCAATTGACATTGGCTGACTTGGAGAAAGCCACTGTAGATAACGCAACACAAGCTTTACAGGAAAAAACCAGCCAGCTACGTGAGAACATTTTTGCCGAACAGAAAGCAAATCTGGCTCAGGAATTAGCTGCAATTTACAAGGCACTGACGCAGCATACGCAGACTGAATTAAGCGTCTATCTGGATTCATTGCAGGCACAATCCCAGCAGGAGCTGCAACAAAAACTGGGTGATACCTTCCCGGCTTTGTATCAGAATTTGTCTAACGAGTTAACTGCTACATTAAAAACTGACTTCACAGCATTAGCCGATAATGCCAAGAAAGATTTTATACAAGGCTTGAGTGCTGATTTGCCAACGGTTGAGCAGGCACTGGCTAATAAAGTGCATGAAATACTGGATGTGGAAGTGCCACGTATTGAACAGGCAATGACCGCAAGCATCAAGGCCGAGATTGAAAAACTGGTTGAATCAGTCCGTCTGGTGTTCCCCAAGTAGGGCAATTGAACAGTTTTTTAAGCGTTGTCGGTTAGCTCCCGGTACGCTTCAGCGGATAGAAGTTTTTTCTCTATATCGGAGTCGTTGGTTTTGAATCTGAATATCCAGGCAGCGTAGGGATCGTCGTTAATCTGCTCTGGGGCGTTGATTAGTGCCTGATTTACTTCGGTTACTTCACCATCAACCAAAGCATGCAGGTCTGAGCCAGTTTTTACTGATTCAACCAAACCGCAAGGTACACCGGCTTTCAGCGCGCTGCCTACCGCAGGGGCATCAACAAAAACAATATCTCCCAACAAATCCTGGGCATAGTCGGTAATACCCGCCTCCCATGTGTCGTTGGCAGTACGTTTTGTCCATAAATGCTGGGCGCTGTAGAGCAAAGATTGCGGTGTTTTCATGATGGTTGCTTAAATAATAATTGATTTGTTTATTATTAAAATTTTAACGTATATTCCACTAATAGCCATTTAATTTTGAATTATGAAATTAATTTAAATTTGTTAATGACAAAGCTAAAGTTTTTATATAGTATTCAATCGTAACTGCATGAGATAGAACAAATTATGAGAACTTTTGTACGTAAATTTTTGCTTTTTTATATAGGAGCCATGCTCTGTGCAGCACCTATGGCCTCGCATGCGGCAAGTAAAAGAGTGCACAAACAAATAAGTTCGAGCAGCAAATATAAAGCTGTAAAGTATAAAACTAGCGGCCGCAAATTACAGCATCGTATCCGCGCATCAAAAGCTGAAATTATCGGTGATAGTTACGATGGTAATTCTCCGTTGCGATTAGCATCTGCAAAGGCACTTGTTATTAATCAGCAGACTGGTGAAATTGTCTATGCAAAAAACACCAATATTCCTACACCGATTGCTTCTGTAACCAAGCTGATGACAGCGATGGTGATGCTGGATGCGCACCTGCCACTGGATGAGCTGCTCTCCATCGGTGACGAGGATGTTGATTATCTTAAGGGTACAGGTTCACGCTTGAAGGTAGGCACAACGCTTACGCGTGGGGAGTTGTTGCAATTGGCGCTGATTGCTTCTGAGAATCGCGCTGCTTCAGCCTTAGGCCGCTATTATCCAGGTGGCAAGCCAGCTTTTGTACAGGCTATGAACTATAAAGCGCAGTTGTTGGGAATGCAGTCAACCAAGTTTGTGGATTCAACTGGTTTGGATAGCAGTAATGTATCTACTGCAGAAGATTTAGTTAAGATGGTGAATGCAGCTTACCATTATCCTGAAATTCGTCAGGTAACTACATTGCCATCACAGGAAATTACTTTGTATGGCCGTCAGAACACGCTTAGCTTTGTAAATACTAATGCTTTGGTACGTGGTGGCGACTGGGTCATCGGCCTGTCAAAAACCGGGTTTATTAACGAAGCAGGTCGTTGTCTGGTGATGCAGGCCGAGATTTCAGGTCAGCCGATGATTATTGTGTTGCTTGATTCTGCCGGTAAAATGACCCGTATTGGTGATGCCAATCGCGTGCGTAAATGGGTAGAGAATAATGATACTCGTTCATTGGGCGAGCATGTTCATGGCTAATGCTATCAATATTTGAATAATAAAAAAGCGGCTTTCAGGCCGCTTTTTTATTATTCAAATTCGATCAATTTCGTTTTTTCACTAATAACGATAATCAGCTAACGAGAACCACCTAACGAGAACCGCCGTTATTAAGCTTTTTTTGCAGCTGGTTTTTTGGCTGCTGTCTTGCTTGGGCTAGCTTTTGTTGTAGCGGCCTTGGCCTTAGTTGTCTTTTTAGCGGGTGCAGATTTTGCTGCACTGGTTTTTGCCGTGCTGCTTTTCCGGGTGGTGGCCTTCTTGCCTGCGGGGGCTTCTTTTGCAGCTTTGGCACTGAGTAGTTCCAGTGCTTCTTCCAGAGTCAATGCTTCCGGTTCTACACTTTTGGGCAGCGTGGCACGAACCTTTCCATGTTGAACGTAAGGGCCGTAGCGTCCGGCGTAAACCTCAATCTGACCATCTTCTGTAGGATGGCTACCTAATGACAGTATGGGTGCTGGCCCTGTATTTGCCTGCGCAAGCAGGGTAACAGCATCATCCAGGTTAATAGTGAAGACGCTCATGCTCTTGGGTATGGATTTAAACTTGGCATCGTGATTCACGTATGGCCCGAAGCGCCCGATGTTGGCGATCACTTTTTTATTGGTAACCGGATGCAGGCCTAAATCGCGTGGCAGTGAGAGCAGCATATTTGCCGTTTGCAGATTCACGTCTGCCAGTGGAATTTCTTTGGGAATGCTGACGCGCTTAGGTTTCTTTTTGTCGCCTTCGACGGGTAAGCCTAATTGCAGGTAAGGGCCATATGGGCCATTCATGAGCAGGATTTCTTTGCCGGTTTCAGTATCGGTGCCGATAGCCACCGGGTCGGTACCTAAAGATGCGGCACCATCAATACTGCGTTTGTAGTCACACTTGGGTGTATCGTTATAACCGGTGCAGCCAATAAAGCTGCCATAACGGCTAAGTTGTTTTTGCAGCGGTTTGCCGCATTTTGGGCAAGCCTCGTCTATCAGTTCATTGCCGGGACGATCTACGTCAGCCTTGTCATGAATTTGTTTGTTGAAACCCTGCCAGAATTCATCCATGAGCGGAATCCAGTCACGTTCACCATCAGCCACGCTGTCCAGCGCATTTTCGAGGTTGGCGGTGAAGTCATAGTCGACATATTTGGTGAAGTGCTCGGTCAGAAACTTGTTCACCACGCGACCTACGTCTGTCGGCGTGAAGCGTTTTTTATCCAACACTACATATTCACGGTCTTGTAGTGTGCTGATAATTGTTGCATAGGTTGAAGGGCGGCCGATACCGTATTCTTCCAGCACTTTAACCAGACTGGCTTCAGAATAGCGCGGTGGTGGCTCGGTAAAGTGCTGGTCGCCGTAGATTTTTTCGACCGTGAGTACTTCTCCGGTTTCCAGATGCGGCAGTTTGCTTTCGCCTTCTTCTTCCTCGTCGTCCGAGCCTTCCATATACACCGCGATAAAACCGGGAAATACCAGAGTTTGGCCGGTGGCCCGGAACAGATTGGCATCGCTGCCTACGCTTAAATCCACACTGACCGCATCAAACTTGGCAGCTGCCATCTGGCAGGCCAGAGCGCGTTTCCAGATCATTTCATACAGCTTGAATTGCTCATCGTTGAGGTACTGTCTCACCTGTGCCGGAGTGCGATTGATGTCTGTCGGGCGAATCGCCTCGTGCGCTTCCTGCGCACTTTTGGATTTGGTTTTGTAAACTACCGGCGTTCTTGGCAGGTAATCTGCATCAAAATTCTTTTTCACGTAATCACGGATTTGCGCGATAGCTTCTGCAGCCAGGCTGAACGAGTCAGTACGCATGTAGGTAATCAGACCCACGGTGCCGCCGCCGACATCTACGCCTTCGTAGAGTTGCTGCGCAACGCGCATGGCACGAGCCGTAGTAAATCCCAGTTTACGTACCGCTTCTTGTTGCAGTGTAGAGGTTGTAAATGGCGCGGCAGGGCTGCGACTGCGTTGTTTTTTCTCAACGCGGGATACAGTGGTTTTACCCGCACTGGCCAGTAATAATTTACCAACGATATCGGCTTGCTGGTCATGATTAATGACTGTGAATTGTTCAACTTTTTGATTGTTGAGTTGCACCAACTTTGCGTTAAAACCATGGCTGTGTTTCAGCGCATCCAGGTGGATAGTCCAATATTCCTGCGATTTAAACGCTTCAATTTCAAGTTCACGCTCTACAATCAGTCGCAGCGCCGGGCTTTGTACGCGTCCGGCAGAAAGTCCACGGCGGATTTTTTTCCACAGTAATGGTGAAAGGTTAAAACCCACCAGGTAGTCCAGCGCGCGACGTGCCTGCTGAGCATTCACCATCGGCATGGAAATGTCGCGTGGCTCGGCAATGGCGTGTTCAACTGCGCCTTTGGTAATTTCATGAAACACCACACGTTTCATGAGTTTGTTTTTAAGCAGGTTCTTTGATTTGAGGATTTCGGCAATGTGCCATGAAATCGCCTCACCTTCGCGATCCGGGTCGGTTGCGAGGTAAATGCTGTCAGCATTCTTTACGGCTTTAGCAATAGCATCTACATGTCTACTATTGCGCTCAATGATGTCGTATTTCATGGCAAATTGATGTTCGGTATCAACTGCGCCATTTTTAGGAATTAAATCTCGGACATGACCATATGAGGCCAGCACTTCAAAATCACTGCCCAGGTATTTTTTGAGCGTTTTCGCTTTTGATGGAGATTCGACAATGAGTAGTTTTGACATGAATGCCTAAGTAAAAGGTGTTTGTTGGCTAACAGTTCGGATAATAGCAAGGTAAATCACTAAAATACAACAAGTTATGCTGAATCACATGAAATTTATTCGGCGCTCAGTTACTTGTTACGTACAAATTCAATTTTGCTGCCTTCAGCACTGATCAAGCTCAGCGCAGCACCTTCATTGGCGATATCTCCAAATAGCGGATCTTCATCCTCTGCTTTTGCCTGACTTAAATTCTTGAAGTCATACAGGTTCGTATCGGCTAGGTGTGACGGCTCTACATTGGTAATGGCGCGGAATATATTATTGATGCGGCCGGGCTGTTCACGCTCCCAGCCTTGCAGCATTTCTTTTACTTTTTGGCGTTGCAGGTTTTCCTGGCTGCCGCATAAGTCGCACGGAATAATCGGAAACTCCATCTGGCGCGCATAGCTTGCAATATCCTTCTCGCTGCAATAGGCCAGCGGACGGATAACAATATTCTGTTTATCATTGGTTGCCAGCTTGGGTGGCATGGCCTTGAGTTTTGCGCCAAAAAACAGATTCAGAAACAGTGTCTCTACTATGTCATCACGGTGGTGACCTAATGCAATTTTATTGGCACCAAGTTCTTTAGCTGTGGTGTATATCACGCCGCGACGCAGGCGTGAGCAAAGTGAGCATGTGGTTTTGCCTTCTGGAATCTTTTCCTTGACGATGGAATAGGTGTCCGCTTCAACGATACGGTAATCGATCCCTAACTTTTCAAAGTAAGCCGGCAGAATATCAGCAGGGAATCCGGGTTGCTTCTGATCCAGATTCATCGCAATCAGTTTGAAGTTGATAGGCGCGCGTTCCTGCAATGCCAGCAAGATCATCAGCATGGCGTGAGAATCTTTGCTTATTAGCATAACTCCATAAGCTAATCTTGAAAAAAATACTATAAAATCATATAGAAAACTAATATTCATGTTTACATAATAATATAAATGTTAACTTTATGCACATTTTAAGCTCAATCTTTACATTAGTTGTGATTTAAAGTTTACTTGAAATATTAATTTCTTATTCTTGCACTGACCTAATGCAAATACATCCCATCTAGCAACAGGTATCCAGTGTAATGGTCCCATATATGCAAAACCCTTGCCGAATTCTAGCCTAAATTTGGATATGTAATCTATAAGCCCAAGTTCAACATCTCGTTCAACGGCATCATGGGCAATTGTGCAACGGCGCATTGCACAATTGCAAGATCACTCCAAAAATTAACTACCATCAAAATTGATAATTAAAACTAATCCGGCAGAAATATCCGCATAGCTGACGGCCAGTTTAAATTTGAAATACACTACAACGGCCTCAAGTGAACGCTGCAGTTAACCTTGATTTTTACAGTTTCAGTGTCCTGAACTGGAAAAAACATTCATCGTTACGACCCCAGCGATAATTAGACCAATGCCAATAAGTGCGGGAATATCTAGTTTCTGACCAAAAAATCCCCAGCCAATAATAGTAATCAGAACAATTCCTACGCCTGACCAAATTGCATAAGCAATACCGACTGGAATCGAGCGTAAGGTTATTGAAAGAAAGTAAAATGCTATTCCATATCCTATTATCACAACCGCAGAAGGAATTAGTTTCGTAAAGCCTTCACTTGACTTCAATGCCGCAGTAGCAATGGTTTCTGCAACAATTGCTGCACCTAATATTAACCATTTGTTCATCTAATTTCCCAATATAAAATACATCTCAAGGCGTCAGATTATGACTTTATTATTGTATGCTGCACAGTCTAGACAAAAGCTTTAGCTTGTGGGCAAATTGCAGCACAAGTCGCATGCATCATTCATGTAACATCTCAAAATATAAAAGGCCGGAATTCCGGCCTTTTATATTGTTTTATCAATTAACGAATTGAAATTGGAACCAATGTCCCGGCCTTCATATCGGGCATCAGTATCGTTCTACCATCGGCTGATAAGTTAATGTCTGCTGACGACTGATTTCCTTCGCTAATCAATTGCGGAGTCGCCTTGGGTTCGCTTAATTGCCAAACTTTGCCGCCAGCCCAATCGCTGATGTAGAGTACACCGCTAGGATCACGTATCAAACCATCAGCAGCACCAAAGCCTTGATTCAGCAGCGTCAAATTAGACTTAACTTTGCCGTCTTGTTCAGAATAGTCTATGCGGAACAGTTTTCCTGTACCAAAGTCTGCAACCAATAATGCATTGGGGCCATCCATTAATAAACCATTTGGGCGTTTTATGCCGGATTTATCGCTGATGAGTTGCACCACTTGCCCTTGAGACGTAATCTTGTAAATGGCAGCATGTTTACCATTATCTTCCCCGCTATCGGATACATACACGTTGCCTAAGCCATCGATTTCAATGTCATTCAGAAAAACTGGTTTGCTCTGGAAATCTGATGGTTTTGCAATTACCGTTTTATTACCTTGCAGATCAATACGTACTACCTGATCCATATCTGCAACATACAGCTGATTATTGAACATATCGATTCCTTTTGGATCATTCAAACCATCAGCTAATGTAGATTTTGAACCGTTAGCATTAATCACAGTCACCTTACCGTCACCGCTCTTGCCGAATTCACCGATTTCCGTAACAAATATACGCCCATCCGGATGGGCAATCGAAGACTCAGGCATTTTCAAACCCGTTACAGTGCCAAGTGCTGTAGCAGTAGCTGGTGCTTTAGCGTCAGCATTACCTTCGCCATAACTAACGCGGTAAATCACGCCGTTGTAGTCATCAGATACCAGCAATGAGCCATCAGGCAATTGCAGCACATCCGTTGGGCGTCCCCAGATTTCGCCATTATTCAACCAGCCATCAATGAACACCTCAGTTCCAGTCACGCGATGCTGGGCGTCGAATTTCACCTTCATCAGTTGATAACCAACCGGCTTGCTGCGATTCCATGACCCATGTTGGGCGACAATTGCGCTACCTTGGTATTCCTCAGGAAACTGTTTACCACTATAGAATTTAAAACCCAGGTTGGCGCTATGCGCCTGAAACTCAGCTGCCGGAAAAACGACATTCTTTGGTGGTGTTTTATCTTTCAACTGCGGGGAACGAGCGTCACCGCCAGCGTAGTAAGGAAAACCGAAGTGCTGGCCTGCTTTGACCGCTGCGTTTAATTCGTCATGCGGGATATCGTCGCCCATCATGTCGCCGCCGTTATCGGTGAAATAGACCACATTGGTGTCTGGCTGAAAATCGACACCTACCGAGTTGCGAACGCCTTTTGCAAAGGTTTCTACGTTACTGCCATCCGGATCCATTCTGATGATAGAACCTTCAATCCCTTTTGTTTCACAAATATTGCAAGGCGCACCCACTGTTACATATAGCTTGTTGTCCGGACCGAAAGCGATATATCGCCAGCCATGGTGAGCCTTATTCGGCAGCTTGTCATAGATGACTTCGCGCATTTGCTTGAATGGCAGTGTCAAATCAAAATCTGGCGCAGCATAACGTGTAATACGGTTCTGTTCTGCCACGTACAGGTTACCCTTGTACATCGCCACACCATTACCAATGTTCAAATCGTCTAATATGGTAATTACTTGATCTGCTTTGTGATCTTTGTTCTTGTCAACGACTGCATAGACCTTATTGCCACGCGTGCCGACATATATATTTCCATTGGTACCTAATGCCATTTGGCGTGCATCTGGCACATCCGCATAGACTTCGATTTTAAAGCCTGCAGGGACGTTTAATTTACTTAAATTCGCCTGGGCATCTGCTGCTTCAGCATAAGTATTTAGCGATACCGCACTAAATGCTGTTCCCAGCATGAATGCAAGTAGGTTTAATTGCACTTTCATATTTACTCCTTGTTATCGAAACTAGACCAATAGTAGTTTACTGAGGCAATGAGATTTTTTGAATACATAAAACTCCTTATTTATTGCCTAAAACTATTTATAAATATGAATTTATAGTTGATATAATATAGTTTTGTAACCTAAATATATAATTTTTATGACTAAGATGAACTGCTGGCAGGAGTCCGATCAAAGCGACATATGCGACCTCCTTAAGCGTTTGGCGCCGACTGAAGGCTTTACTCTCACCCCTTTAGAAGGTGTGAAGCTCATGCGCTGGAACCGCTCTTTGCCGCGCAGTCCGGTTTTATATGAACCAAGCATCGTGGTGATTTGCTCAGGTCGTAAAATTGGTTATTTAGGTCAAGAAGTTTTTCATTACAGCCCGCAGCATTTTTTGGTGCTGTCGGTTCCACTGCCGTTTGAAAGCGAAACGATCGCCAGTGAAGAAGAGCCTTTAATGGGTATTTCGATTCGCATTAATATACCCATTCTCTCCGAGCTGATCTTGATGCTTGATCAAGGGTCTTCCCATTCTGAGCTTGGAACTCATGGGATGGTATCCACCCCATTGGATGCTAAGCTTTCTAATACAGTACTAAGACTGTTGCAAGCATTAACTTCGGCTAACGATACGGATATTCTTGGCCATTCAATCTTGCGGGAGATTCATTATCGGGTTTTAACCAGCAATCAAGGTGAAGCTATTCGCGCATTACTAAGCCAGCAAAATCACTTGGGTAAAATCAGTAAGGCCTTGCGAAGGATACACTCTGATTTTGCAGATGATCTTAACGTCGCGAAACTGGCTGATGAAACCGGGATGAGTTTGGCTGCCTTTCATGCCAGTTTTAAAGCCGTGACTGCAACATCTCCAATACAATATCTGAAAACAACGCGGTTACATAAAGCCAGGTTACTCATGTTTCAAGACGGTACTTCAGCAGCGCATGCTTCCGCTAAAGTTGGCTATGAGAGTCCTTCACAATTTAGCCGTGAATTTAAACGACTGTTTGGTAAAACCCCAATGGAAGATATGGCTGCTATGCGAGAATCACTCATCACATTACCCTTCGACCCGGCTTCTAAATATGTAACCGTTCAGCCGTGAAGAGGAGCTTTGTCCCATATTCTGCTTAATCCGCAAAGCGGACTACCAAAACTCAAACTTTGTGGACTTTTAGGAAGAGTGGACAGAATCTTGGTGCTTTACAACTTATATCAACAGACAAACTAAACCCGATCAAAGATGGTCGGGTTTATCATTTTGCAGAATGCTGCACTAGTCTCTTGAGGAGTTTAATTGCCGGCGTTCCAAATGTGAGTGCGAGCTACCCACTTACCATTTCCATCTTTCTTAAAAACACTAGTCGTAATGCCGCTGTAAGTGACTGTTACACCATCCTTTTCAGCACCACTAGCGCTCCACTTTGCGACCTGATATAGCGTTTCATCATCACCATCAACTGTGACGATCTCCAATTGATGATTCTTCAAACCTGCTTCAAAAAAACTTTTAAATAAATTCTGAATCTCTGCACGTCCAGTCAGAACTTTGCCGTTGCCTGGGGAAAGTACAGCGTTTTCTGCATATAAACTCGCAAGTGAACTCGCATCTGAATTATTAAAGGCTTTATTCCAAGTATTGTTTAATGACTCTACCGTTGTTTTGGCAGTCATTTCTTCAGCAAACGCAATACTTGTTGTTACAAGGCTAAAAGTTATTATCGCGAGTGTGTTTTTAATCAGTGATTTCATATGGGGTAATCCTTAATTGAAGTGTAAAAAACCATGAAATAAATATTTTTTCATGTCGCTTGCAGCTAATTTGTCCAAGCATCATTAATAACAGAACTTAGCAGTCATCAACTGAAATATGAAGATGATCCAAACTCTAGTTAGGCTCATTATAGTTAGCTGGCTAACTAAATGCAAATTTAATCTTTCAGCTTATGTATTAATTTTCTAAGGATTTGAAGCAATATATCTCTTGCCATTACTTAGCAGTTATTAATGTTTTGATAGCACGCATTAAAAAATCGCTAGGGACTGGAGTAGGTCGGCTTAAATGATAAGTTTGCTAAATTTTCTCTCGCTCATGATTTTACTGAGGGATCAATCATGAGTACCAATAGTGCTGTATTTTGAGGTGAGCGCATAATGAACTGGATCGAAAAGATATATCGTCAGTTCAAAACAGATAACACTTTGGAGAATATTATGTGGACAACACCAGCAGCGACTGAAATGCGTTTTGGCTTTGAAGTAACAATGTACGTCATGAATAAGTAATTCCTCAGCGGAATTCACAAAAGGGAGCTTATGCTCCCTTTGTCATTTCTATGACATATTAGATTTATATAGTTATCACTATATGCAAACTTTTTTTGAAGTTACCCACTTCAAACTTTTATAACAAAGAAATCAAAAGTTTCTTCAGGGGATTTAAATGAATACATATCCAAACTATAGAGATGAAAACCGCGATATTACGCTGTTTGAGACTAACAAGTTCCTACGCATACTCTTTACAGTAATGTTTGTTACTGCAGTATTTATTGTACCCGTAGTAACTGCAATCCATTTTCTAGCATCTCCATTGTTACAGGCATAGTTAATTTTCATAGCAATATAGATCGCAGCTGACGTCTCCGATTGATTAGTTTTACTAATCATAGGCATTGAAACAACCAATTGGATTAATTGATAAATGAAGCCTAATATGTTTTCTAACAAAACATCAATTTAAGCTAACAATGAACTCATGGACAAAATTTTATCGATGGAAAACAAGTATCACTCGCTTTCTTAGGATAGATACGCATATTTCTCTTAACAAGAAAACGACTTATCACAAGAAGATTGCTGAAGAACAAAGTTGGCTTGGGATTGGTTAATGTGCGAGTTCTAGATAATAATCTGGTAAATGAAATCGTTACATCAAATTTTTCTCACGTTCGTATATCTAATGCTTACAAAAACTTAGGAGAGTCTTATGGACTGGGTAACAGATTGCTATTAAGTGCAAGATTTAAATAAGGTAGCAGAGACTCTCTTGTTTAATAAAAGGTTGTTCTATTCAGGAAAAAACACTCATTAGTGCCTCGCGTATTCATGGTATATAGACTTAGATACACAACAGCTGTCACTGTTGGAATGATGTAATCGCAACATGTTTTCGACATTAATTCGCATGTTTGAGTATTTTTGCCTAAGGGTGCTACCGATTATTATTTTAAAGTAGCCACAAATTAGTATTTCTGAGTCATGCATTTCTAAATAAACTACTGCATAGCATTGGCGTTTAATTACTATCGCTTACAGATGGCTGAAATATCCGCTTAACTGACGTTCAGTTTTATTTAAACATCGCCAGACATCAACCCAAAGTAGACCTTCAATATAAAGTTAAATAGCAATATCTAGTATTGGAACTGGATCATTTGCACCATTTGGAACACATGCAGCAACTGATGCAGTGATTCTGCCTGCAGTAATATCGCCATCATCTAATTTTGAATCAATAGTGCGTACTGTGTCGCATGATAGGTTATTTATCTGTATTTCGTTTATTACAGATACTGGCAGGGAGCCTGCAGCTCTACGAGCTGTAATAAATACATCAGCCACATTGGAATTATTGCTTCTGGTGAATATCCCATTAATCGTGCCTTTAATCATTCCAGCACGCACTAGATGCTCAGCTACACACCCGACTTCTGTGGCTGTATCAATGCGGCCATTGCCTATTGATGCTGTATTTACTGCAAGGCTGCAACCAGCACTTACATTAGGAATATCATCACCGGCCAGAGGTAAGTCACCAGGTAAATAGTGATACTTATTTTTAAAGCTGGAAGCTGCATCATTCAAGTCTTTAATTAAAGCAATGGTATCTGTAGTTTCTGAATTACCTATTAATGAGCTGCTGCGTGATGCTACGAATCCTAAGATTAAGCCAATTATCATTACGACAATGGCCATTTCTATTAATGTGAATGCTTTGAAAGCTTTCAATTTATTTAACGATGATTTCTTTAACAAAAATCGTGACTGATAATGCAGCGCCATAAGACATAAGTGCTGCCCATAGTGCTAACTTAACTAGACCAATGGTTGTTAGCAATACACTACTTGATAGGGCGAGTACCCAAATTGAAAGCATGAAAAATGCTGGCGTTAAAATTAGTGCTAATTTGAAATTCATTGAATAACTCCAAGTTTATGGACAAGTGTTTTCTATAATTTTTTTATATTTACCATAGAAAGTTACTATGGTTGGATAATTCATAACCCTTCCAATGGTAGATAATGTGTATGGATTAATAGCTGCTCCAGGTGTTGTGTCGCCATCACTCTTTAAGCGCGTTATGACTTGAACATAAGTAATTGGATCTCCCCACGGATTAACTAAATTTATGTTGTTTGCTATCAATAAATTATTAAAATCCCCTTGAGTTGCTGGCGGATTACAATTTACTGTTCCTGGGTTTAACATAAAGCTTGCTAGAGCATCATTGATACTTTCAACTTGTTCAGCCCACTGCGCCTCTGTGGATTTAAGAGAACCATCTTTAACCAATGGCGCTAGTATTTCAGTAGGACTTAATCTTAATAAGACGTCATCAAAACCACCATATACAGCCACATCAATATCAGTATATTCACGATGGTAAAATGTAGCAGGAACTGCAAATCCTGCAGGGACCGCATTTGCAAGTTCATCTGTCCCGGCAACTGGCAGGTTTGTCTGCGTGCCTTTATTGGTGAATGCGCCTAATCCATTATGACCATGTGAGATTACTATTGCAGCATCATTGCCAAGAGGAGTTGCCACCGGATTAGTTGCAGGTGTTCTGGTACTAACTGGCAATGCCCCGGCATCGCCGGTATTAAAGGCAATGCCTGGATTACTTGATGAAGTGGCAGTAACTACGTTTGCATAAGCCAATGTCCACTGCGGTGAAACGGCATATGAAAATATATTTTCCCATCCATCAAGTGCAGCACTTTTTGGTAAATTTAGCGCTCGATAGGGCAATAATCCAAAATATCCGGTGCATATGCTTGGTACTGCACCGTTATTTGCTTCAACCCCATTTTCATTGATGGCAGGGCATGGTAGGCGTTTATTGGTTCCAAGATACGCGATTAAAGCATCCTTAATCACTTCCTGCTTCTTTTTGGTATTACTGATGCTAGAGCTTGCAAGTAGGGCATTTGCAGCTGATAACCCCATTGTGGCTAGAATCCCTATTAAAAAGACCACAACGGCCATTTCTACAAGAGTGAAGCCTGGCTGGTATTTCGTTCGCATATTACCCCTATAAAACTGACCTAGATTTGAAGCACACATTTATCTACTAATATTATGCAGTAATTTTAAATAACGTTGCAAACTAGTTCTTCCTGTAGCAATTTCGGTAAATTAAAGGCAAGTATGAATATCTGGTGCACTACATCGTTATCAAAAAATAATATTGATATAAATAGCTAAGGACAACTATTGGCTGGCTGCTAATATTGACGTGCCAAATCTGTATGGGACTTTGTCCCGCTAATTTGCCGAAGGCTTATAAATCCCCTTAGCTGACGGTCGAAAAATACGCTGGGACTTCATAAGATTTAGAACATACTCGCTCGTAATGACATCGAAATTAAACCTAAGAATCGTCATAATGAGCTAATGACATGTGCTAGAGGGTTTGAAGATGTAGCAATGAATCATAGGTATCTTTGCACTGGCACACCGTATGTTTTACACTGTATCAAGAGTAAGCACCTTACTCAAAAATCATCGACCAGGAATCAAGCATGGCAGTAAGTAATGAACTAACAAAACCAGAAAATGAAAGTGATTTTGAGGCGATGTGTCATGCTCTATACCGTCGGATGTGGAATGACTCCTCTTGCAGCAGAGTGGGAGGCCCAGGACAGTCCCAGTTCGGAATTGACATCCTCGGCCACGATGGCAAAATAAATGTAGGCATCCAGTGCAAGCACTACAACAAAAAGACGTTCACCCTGTCAACCGTAACGGATGATGTCGCTCTAGCAGATGCTGTCGGCCTAGATATTGGCCATATGCTATTCGCGACAACTGCTGCGAACAAGAGCAAATTGGTGCTGGAAGTTCGTAAGCAGTTTCATGCAGTGCGTGCAGCGATTAACCAGGTCATAAATGCATCGCGTCCAGATGGCAATCATAAAGGCGGCGTAGTCTGGCATACGCAAGGCTCAGGCAAGAGCATTACCATGACATGCTTTGCAGCGCGTGTCATGACTGAAGCTGCAATGGAAAACCCGACCATTGTTGTGATTACTGACCGTAACGATTTAGACGGTCAACTATTCGGCGTATTCTCGCTCTCGCAGGACTTGCTACGTGAGCAGCCAGTACAAGGTGAAACGCGCCAAGATTTACGTGCAAAGCTAGCCAATCGTCCTTCCGGCGGTATCGTGTTCGCAACCATTCAGAAGTTCATGCCAGGCGAAGATGAAGATAGCTTCCCTGTATTATCAGACCGCTACAACATCGTTGTAATTGCTGATGAAGCGCATCGAACCCAGTATGGCTTTGAAGCCAAATTCAAGGGCGATGCCAAAGGTTATCAGGTAGGCTACGCTCAACATTTACGTGATGCTCTGCCTAACGCTACCTTTGTTGCCTTTACTGGCACCCCGGTTTCAAGTGAAGACCGTGATACTCGCGCCGTCTTCGGTGATTACATCCACGTTTACGATATGCAGCAAGCGCGGGATGATGGCGCTACAGTCGCAATTTACTTTGAGTCACGCCTTGCCAAGTTAGGACTGAATCAAGAAGCGTTACCTGAGATTGATGCTGAAGTAGATGAATTGGCCGAAGATGAAGAAGATGACCAGCAGGCTCGCTTAAAAAGCAAATGGGCTGCACTCGAAAGCATTGTTGGTGCTGCTCCACGCATACAGCAAGTAGCCAAAGACCTCGTTGAGCATTTTGAAGAGCGTAACAAGGCACAAAGCGGCAAGGCTATGGTTGTCGCCATGAGTCGTGAGATTTGTGTACACCTCTACAACGCGATTACCGAACTGCGCCCGGACTGGCATGATGAAGATCCAGAAAAAGGTGCAATCAAAGTCGTTATGACTGGTTCAGCCAGCGACAAACCATTACTCAGACCGCACGTATACTCCAAGCAAGTTAAAAAACGCCTTGAAAAACGCTTCAAAGACCCTGACGACCCGCTACAGCTAGTCATAGTACGCGATATGTGGCTGACTGGTTTTGATGCGCCGTGCGTACATACGCTGTATGTCGACAAACCGATGAAGGGGCACAACCTGATGCAAGCGATTGCCAGGGTAAATCGTGTATTCCGCGACAAACAGGGTGGCCTGGTTGTAGATTACATCGGCATCGCAAACGATCTGAAACAGGCACTCAAAGAATATACCGCTAGTAATGGCCGTGGCCGACCTACGGTTGATGCTCACGAAGCTTATGCAGTGCTGGAAGAGAAACTCGACGTACTTCGCGCGATGTTGCACGGCTTTGATTACAGCAACTTTCTATCAGGCGGGCATAGTGTTTTAGCAAAAACGGCTAACCATGTACTCGGCATTAAGGATGGAAAAAAACGCTTTGGCGATACTGCGCTGGCAATGTCAAAAGCATTTACTTTGTGCTGCACTTTAGATGAGGCTAAGGCTGTACGTGAAGAAGTCGCTTTCTTCCAGGCAGTGAAAGTGCTGCTAACCAAAAAAGAAATCAGCATCAAGAAAAAAACCAACGAAGAACGCGACCTGGCAATACGGCAGATCATAGGCTCAGCCGTGGTGTCCGAGGAAGTAGTCGATATATTCGATGCTGCCGGACTGGATAAACCAAATATTGGTATCCTGGATGAAGACTTCTTAAACGAAGTGCGTAACCTGCCTGAGCGCAATCTTGCTGTAGAAATGCTGGAACGCCTGCTAGAAGGTGAAATTAAAACCCGCTTCGCTACAAACATCGTGCAACAAACTAAGTTCTCGGACTTGTTAGCTAACGTGGTTAATCGCTACCAAAACCGCTCGATCGAAACTGCTCAAGTCATTGAAGAGCTCCTCGAAATGGCCAAGAAATTTAAAGAAGCGGCCGACAGAGGTGCTGATCTGGGATTGAGTAATGACGAATTGGCTTTCTACGATGCTCTAGCCAATAACGAAGAATCTGTGCGTGAACTAGGCGATGAAACGCTAAAGAAAATTGCACATGAACTAGCTGAAAGCTTGCGCAAAAATATAACTGTTGATTGGGCTATTAGGGACAGTGTACGTGCAAGTTTACGCTTGTTAGTTAAGCGCATACTGCGTAAATACAAGTATCCACCAGACCAACAGAATGAGGCTGTGGAGTTGGTTTTGCAACAAGCTCAAACTTTAGGTGATGCTTGGGTATATTCAAATAACTTTAGTGAAAATAAATGAATCAATACAGTTTTAATAAGTTACAAAAAAGAATCCGTAGGGAAACTGGTAAAGCGATAATAGACTTTAACATGATTGAAGATGGAGATTTAGTCATGGTGTGTCTATCTGGAGGTGCTGATAGTTACACCATGTTGGATACGTTGGTGTATTTTTCTAAAATTGCCCCTATTAATTTCCAAGTAATTGCTGTAAATCTGGATCAGAAGCAACCCGGTTTTCCTGAAGAAGTTTTACCAAATTACTTAAAAAGTATTGGAGTAGATTTTAGAATTGTTGAACAAGATACATATAGCGTTGTAAAAGATAAAATACCAGAAGGTAAAACTACATGTTCATTGTGTTCTAGATTACGCAGAGGTATTCTTTATAAAACAGCAAAAGATTTAGGCGCCACTAAAATAGCACTTGGGCATCATAGGGATGATATTTTACAAACGCTATTATTAAATATGTTTTATGGTGGCAGTTTGAAAGCGATGCCGCCAAAATTGCGATCAGATAATGGAGAAAACGTTGTAATAAGACCTTTGGCTTATTGCGCAGAAAAAGATATAAAGAAGTACTCTGAGATGATGAGTTTTCCGATAATCCCATGCAACCTATGTGGATCACAACCAAATCTACAAAGACAGGTTATGAAAGAACTTTTAGTTAAGTGGAATAAAGAACATCCTGGAAGAGTTGAAAACATGTTTAGAGCAGTTTGCAACGTAGCACCTTCGCATCTTCTGGATAGAGAAATGTTTGATTTTTCAACGTTCACTTCGAAATCTAAAGTTGCATACGATACAGATATGGTTGTGAAAGAAGATTTTAAAACAATTAACTTTGTAGATTAGCCGGTTTGATTTTTCGTATTGTCTGGTAAAGGGTCATTTAACAAGTGATTACCTTTTTCAATCAGAGAAACGTTGTATATCAACTGTGTATGCCTATGCAATAGGGTTTCATATTTAGTAGTTAGCTCTGCTAGTTCAGATTTAAGGCTTTGGATATTTTGTTCATATTCATTGATAGATTTTGGATTGGTTTTATGTGCATTACGACTTTCTTTTAGACGCCTTTTCGCTTCGTTAAACGATATGTGAATGTTCTCGTTTCGTGAAAGTGATTGGCGGGACCAGGTTGAGTCACCCTTTTTAAGAGTCTTTTCCAAATGCACCCTTAGGTCCTCCCATGATAGTAATTTACTAGCTGGCCATTTACGCAATATCTGAAGTATTTCGTTTTCGTCTTTTATGGAAATCTTCTTAGCACCCATATCTATTCCTTGCTACATTCACAATTTTCGACTCTTAGTTTATTGGTTAATTCTGAAACGCTGAATGAACCAGTAGGCGCAGAAAAAGTAACGATAGTACCAACTTTCACAGACGCATCATTTTCAATAGCAAGTATTTGCTCACAACGTTCTAATGTGTCCTTGAATTGTTGTAAGTATTTCTTAACTGGGAGGTGCCCATTCCCTTCGGCTATTTTATAGTTAGCTTGTTCAATCATGTGAATGGAGTAATTCCGCATGTCATGAATTATTGGTAATCTTTTTTTATCACCTTTTTGCCACACTGATTTATTGCACCGCATGCAGTCACCGAACATCTCGCATGGATTAATTGACCAATCACTTCTACACCCTCCTACTTCAGTGATGTGCTTTGGCGCCGCATTTTCATATAGAAATATTTTTCGTGCTATAACTTTTACTTTTGGAGGAGCTTCTAATGCGACTGGGCCGATTACGTTAAAATCAACATCAGGATCAAAAGTTTCTATAGATTGTGAAATTATTTCGTGTGGGGTGCGAAGGTCGTAATGTTCTGATTGCTTTCCATTTTTCCTACCGGCTAATTCATCGATAAATTTTTCATTTGCACCAGCTAATAATGCTTCTGTTTGATGATACTTTCTAGTTTTATGTAGAGTTATCGATGGGTATGATCCATCGCTCAATCGAATATTAAGATTGAAAAATAATTTAGCAGGTCCTTGGTTATATTGGCTAAGCCAAGCATTAATGACTTGTCCTGAGAGTGCCTCAGGACGCCACCATTGAGCTATCTCGTTGCCTGTGCCAATGCCTTTTGTATTATCTGGTAAGAATGAAACTAAAAGTGCGTTATCAAGTTTTGTCGATTTATCTTTTGAGGTGTACGGCCAATGCATAAATTTGCTTTGTTTAAATTGCATTAATAAAAAATTATATAGGTCTTTAGATTTGATATAGCAACCTGGTTTAAGCGAGGCGCTAAAAATAGGATGAGATATTTTTAGATGGCTGTGTCCTTTTCCAATATACTTTCTGGCCATTACGCAAGTTATATATTTAGTCTTATCAATATTTTGAGGCATATTTATGCTTAACTTATATTTTTGACTAGCTTTCTCGAACTCGTCAATCCGAATGTAAGGAGCGTTATGTTTTCTAAAATTTTTGCTTACAAGATTAGAAATGTCATTAGGTTCTTTTATAAAAATATGTACTGATAGTTTTGCTAATCGACTTGGGAAGTAATAGTAGGGAGAGTCTGGGCATGCTAGAACAAAAAGTACATCTTCTTTTGATAAATACTCCTTATTAAAAATATCTCTTAGGTGTAAGGGGATATATAGCTCGTTTACTTCTGAAAATGAGTTTGGAAATTTCGCTAGATAAAATTTAAATGCTTCATGTGCACCTTGTGAAAAATGCAGTATGTTTTCAAACATTTCCTTGGCTAAGTTTGATAGCTTGTGAGGTATCGGCAGGTTCTGTGATTCATCAATTTTAGGGCGCGTTAATCTAATTCGAGTACGCTCTTTATTATCTTGGTCACTATAAAGTGCATCTCTACTTAATAGTAATGTTTCTGATATTCTCATTGAGACAGTTGTAAAAGAAAGCCCACAAATAGAAGCCATAAAGCTTGTCTTGCTTATTCCGCCATCTATATCAAGAGATTTGAAATAGGCTAAGCCAACGGCAGCAAGTTCCTCATTAGATATTCGTGATGAGGCTCTTTGATTAAATTCACTATCATCAACAGCGATAGCTTTTTTGCGCGATTTAGCTTGTATATCGGATACGAAAGAGAATGGTTTGTCTAGAAGATTAAATCCTTTGCCAGAAAATCTGAACGTCTTGGTGTGGTGTCCAGACTGTAACATTCCAGCAAGAGTTTCTAGTTCTTTGCCGGTGTCATACTTGATGCCTTGGCTGTAATTACTCTCTTGAATACATCTTAAAGCTTGCTGGAAGGTGATGAGTTTTATTTGGTTAAGATTATTGCTGTCGCAATTTAATACTCGCAGCGCTTTTTCAAGATAAATTAAAGCCAGTGAGATGCATTTTGGTTTTGACCTTAGGTTTCTGTAGAAAATCATTACGTTGATATAAGCTTTTGCAAACAATAAGTAGTTTTTGCTTGTGATGAAGTTATCTGCGTCAAGCAATCTTGTTGATAGTTTAGTCGTAGATAGTAAGCCATCTTTTAGAAACTCTTGTTTGAGAAAAAATGATTTTGTTGAGTCGTGACTGTGAGGAATGAAACGTGATGAGTACTCAAAATATGGAAGTTCTTTTTCAAAGGTATCTGCATGGATGTTGTTAATATTTGCCGTACCAAATGGTAAACCCCAGTTGATGAATTTTTCAAACCTATCTAGAACATCCAGCTCGGAATGGACAAGGAATAAAGGTAAATTCTCAGCCATTTTGTTCTTTGATACTAGAAATTACAGAACTGACGGCATCAATAAGGTAGTCATCTCTTGTAATAGCCTCAAGAGGAAGTTTCAGTTTTATTAATTTTTTCTTTTTGGAAAGTAAGCTATCCAGAACGGCCTGATGCGCCCCATCTTTAAATGCTTCAAAACGCGGACAAATATAACATCCAAATGGGGTAAGTACATTGCATGGCTTAGTCGAGCAAGATCCAACATCTTTATCGATATCTGGATCTAAAATCCGGTGGTCTAGATCAGGATTTGTTGAGAAGTTTTTGTTAATTACTTTACCTCTGAATGCTGATAGTAAGTTCTCATGATGGCTTGATAATTGATTTTCATAATTAACGAAAGCCTCTTCAGTTAAATTGACATAATGTGTTAGTGATCCAGTGGACGTTTGAAATCCAGCCCTTGCTAAAACCTCTAGAGGCGCACCTAACATCGCTAAATGGGTTAGTTTCGTATGTTTAAACCTTCTAGTAAATAAGTTTAAATCTTGAGGCTCTTCATCAATACCAGCGATATATTTTCGACTATTCATGATTCGGCTAGTAATATTAATACCATTTTTGTTTACAAGAACCTGCTTTCCCGCACCTTTTCTTGCAATGCAAAATATTGGTAAAGTACGTTCTGGTTCTTTTTTTGTAATACTCGATATGTATTTTATATGCTCTACTACCGCTCTACCAATTGGCTCAGAAAGTGTGTATTCCATCATGTATTCTCGCGCCGGGGTGGCTTTTTGTTTAACTATGGGAACATTAACTTGAACTTTAACCAAGTTGCCATTTATATCCATATCAATTTTTAGGTCTCCAAATTCTAATAACTGTAATTGCGACGGTCGCATTGCTTCAGAAATAATTAATCTCCACATTAAATAATCTTGTGGATTAAATTCACCTGATATGTATAAGCTTTCAACATTTGTAAGGATATTTCTGGTTTGCTGCATACTGAATGGACGCTCTTGCGGATTGGAATTTTGGATGTTTATAGTGCTTTTGGGCTTGGGTGATTTTGATGATTTTATATAGCTCTTAAGGTCTAAATCAATTCCTGGGATATTGAGACCAATCCAATACTTTATAAACGATCTAAGCAACTTCTGTGATGAGGGAGATTTATCTTGGTTAAACCAATTAAACATTGCTAAATTGATACAGGATATTTGGTTTGGGACTAATTCTTTTATGACTCTTATAAACATCGAGAATTGATTAATCCAACGTTTAACTGTCGATATTTTTCTTCTTCCATTTAATGCATGAATGACGACATAGTAAAAAATGCTACTGGTAGCTTTCGTTAAACCAACTGATAATTGGTTTAGTCTTATACTTGCGTCACCAGCATCTCCCTTTAATGTCATAAGATCGAAGTTGACATCAATTAACTTACCGCTATCAATCGGTCTGATTCTTTTAGGGAAATCTTCAGGAATAAGTTCATTGGAATAAACTATAAATGTGTCATATCCGCTAAATTTATTTGAGGCTGTCAAGGATGCGGTCTCTCTCTTCAATTAGCTCTGCAGCTTGATCAATGATGTGTCTTTGGCTATATCTGGAAGGCATTGTGGAGGTGTTAGCCCATCGGCCACGTTGAATTAAAATGCTTCTTACATCTTTACCTTTTTCATGAGCAATGTTAGCTATCTCAGTTAAGTGCGTGTGCCTCAAAGAATGTGGTGTAAACCATGTTGGAAATTCTTTTAACGATTTGAGTTTTGAAATAATTCTATTCAAGTTGCGCTGTGAAATTGGTTCTCCAATACTTGGACCACTTTGGCAAACAAATAGATAAGGATGTTCTTTTATATTAGAGCTTAATGAAATCGCAAGACGTCTTTCATTTGTAATATATTTGATTAAATCCGCGGTTAAGTTCTTGCTAACGGCTAGATCCCCAGAAAGAGTCTTAGATAAAGGCTCTTTAGTCCTCGGATCTGCATTATCATTTGGTTTATGTCTAACTCTTATTATGTTTATAAATTTGCCAGGACGTATCTCGTAGTTATACTTAATGTCTGCGCAAGTTACTTTAAGGCATTCGCCTGCTCTCAGTCCAGTTTCATAAAGAAATCTGGCAATTAATTTATCCCTATTACCATGATTGGTATTAGGAAAAATACTGTTAGAGCTAATTGCTTGTAAAAAAGTCGCTGTTTGATTTGAATCCAAAGAATACACTGGTGCAGGTTTTTTATCTGACTTATAGTTTTTTTCAAAGGCTTCGTAAATTATATTTTTATATTTTTCACTTTTAATAAGAGATTTGTCATCTACATTCAGCGCACCTTCAATAAAGTCTTGAGTAAGCCATATTAAATAGTTGCATAAATTTCGTAAACGAGCGTTAGATGTGGAAATGTCTACTAAAATACCAGATGGAATGCTATGAAGCTTAGGGTTGTCAATTGAACGAATTCTGGCTAACTCTTTAGAAGAGAAGTCGCACCAACCACTGAATTCATCAATTTCTCTTCTTGTTAATGCAAGTGAATTATTCTTCACCCGTGTTTCTGGTGCTATCCAATTAGGGTTTCTTGATTTTTTTATTAGTGACCATTCTAAGTAGAATGCCAAATCTCTAAGGATTGCAAGGTGAGTATTATGGCTTTTTTGGCCTAAATTTCGATAGACATATAAAGTGGGCAACTCACATAGTAGACCGCTGCGAGTATCTAAAAGTACGGCTCTTCTGACTGAACGTTTGTTAACTCCAGAGCCGATATCTTCGATAATAATTCTTGTTTGCGCTGTAAGGTTTTCAATCATTAAATGTTTACATAAAATACATATGCTCAAATATATTATAAGGCATAATTTTATTTTTTTTAATATAAATTTTATTTAAACTTAACATCATGATTATATTATATTTATTTATATTAAAGATTACATTGTTGTTGTTGTGCTAATATCTTTACCACCGCTCATGCAGACCAGTACCGTATCGCCTTCTTCGATCATGTTGTAATCACCAATCGCTTTGCCGGTAGCGCTGATCAGGCTATTGCGCAATTTGATGAAATTATTGGAATGGTTGTCAGGTAAATGTTTAATCATAAAAAGTAAGGGGGTTTTCTAAGGTACAGTCGCTAATGCCAGCAGGCGTTAGAGGTTGAGTGAGCGTCCGCCATCTACGGCTAACACATGGCCGGTAACAAATGGCGCATCATAAACCAGAAATTTCACAGCCTTGGCTACGTCTTCTGCTTCGCCCACGCGTTTGAGCAAGGTCTGGTTGATAACGCGCTGGCGGTATACTTCATCAAATTGCGGATTATCTGCCGGCCATTGTACTGGGCCGGGAGCTACGGCGTTTACGCGTACTTCCGGGCTGAGTTCATGCGCTAAAGATTTGGTCAGTGTTACCAGGCCGGCTTTTGCCACGCTGTATACGATGTAGCCTTTTTTAGGGCGCTCAACATGCATATCGGTAATGTTCACAATGCAGCCATGACTTTTGCGTAACTCCGCGGCAGCGGCCTGCGTCAGAAACATAGGTGCCTTGAGATTGCTGCCGATTAAATCCTGCCAATTATTTTCGTTGATCTGGCCGATCTCGGTTGGGTAGTAGCTGGATGCATTATTGATAAGTACATCCAGCTTACCAAAATGCCTGACGGTTTCCGTAATTAAATTCGGCAGCACCGCAACATTAAGCAGATCACCCTGAATAATGGCCACTGAATTTGCACGCAATAAATTCAGCTCAGCCTGCAAAGCTCGTGCTTCGGTAGTGCTGGTATTGTAATGAATCATCAGCTGCGCACCTTGTGCATGCAGCTCTTTGCAGATGGCTGCGCCTACGCGCTTGGCACCACCGGTGATTAAAACGACTTTACTGTTAATTGTATTCACTGTTTGCTCATTCCTTGATGTTAAATATTATAATGGCTTATGAGTTCATTACCTATCCCTAATGCCGAAGCGCAGGCGCAAAGCCGGCAATTGGCAGCGTTAATTCAGGCAAAAATAGAGCAATCCGCAGGCTGGTTATCATTCGCGGATTTTATGCAGATGGCGTTATATACACCCGACCTAGGTTATTACAGCGGTGGCGCGAAAAAGTTCGGTATTGGCGGAGATTTTGTTACCGCACCAGAAATTTCTCCGTTATTTGCACAAACGCTGGCAAGGCAGGTTGCACAAGTCCTGGCAGTAACTAACGGTGACGTGCTGGAGTTGGGCGCTGGTACAGGTAAGCTGGCCGCAGACTTGTTGCTTGCATTGCATGTAGCAGGGCATACTCCACGGCAGTATTTCATACTTGAAGTCAGTGCTTACTTGCGCCAGATACAAAAGGAAACTTTAGAGAAATCATTGCCGCCTGAGCTGTTCCAGCGTGTTGTTTGGCTGGAGGTGCTGCCGCAGAATTTTGTGGGTGTGATGTTGGGTAATGAAGTTCTGGATGCGATTCCTGCACATCTGGTTCATAAAACTGGCGGCGTTCTATATGAGCGAGGTGTCGCTAATGCAGGCGATTTTTTCTGGCAGGACAGCCAGCTTGAAACAGGTGATCTGTTTGATTTAGCTACCAAGCTGAATTTACCTGATGAATATTTGACTGAGATTTGTCCCGCAGCTTCTGGCTTGATTGCGAGCTTGGCACAAGTGCTGCAGCGGGGGATGATTATCATGCTGGATTACGGTTTTGCAGCACGTGAGTATTACCATCCGCAACGCAATTTAGGCACATTGATGTGCCATTATCAGCATTATTCACATACCGAGCCGCTGGTCTATGTCGGCTTGCAGGATATCACCGCGCATGTTGACTTTAGCAGCGTTGCCCACGCAGGTGTCAGCCATGGTCTGGAGTTGAGTGGTTTTTGTACGCAAGCCCAGTTTCTAATGAATTGCGGTATTTTGGAATTAATGTCGCATGTGTCCGCGCACGATATGGCGAACTATGCGCCGCTGGCCGCCGCCGCACAAAAGCTGTTATCGCCAGCCGAGATGGGTGATTTATTTAAAGTGATAGCATTCAGTAAAGAAATTGAAGAACCATTGCTTGGTTTTTCTGCGGGGGATAAAACCCATACCTTATAGATATCCTCTAAAGTATAATGCGCGCCATGAACGAAATTAATCAAACAGAAGATGCTTTAATAGAAAACCGGCAAGACAGCGAAGCAAGCCAACGCCGCATACGCAGTTTTGTGCTGCGTCAGGGCCGATTGACCAAAGGTCAGGCGCGCGCGTTGGAAACGGTTTTTCCAAAATTCGGTATTAGCTATAAGCCGGAGTTGTTAGACTTAAGTGCTCAATTTAACAGGGCTGACAGTAAAAAGATTCTGGAAATTGGCTTTGGCATGGGGGAAACCACGGCAAAAATTGCGCAGACTTTACCGGAATGTGACTTTTTGGCAGCCGAGGTGCATACGCCGGGTGTTGGCGCGCTGCTTAAGCTGATAGATGAGTTGGCGCTTACTAACATTCGTGTGATTCAGCATGATGTGGTCGAAGTGCTGCAAAACATGCTGGCAGATGCAAGTCTGGATGGCATTCATATTTTCTTCCCAGATCCCTGGCATAAAAAACGCCATCATAAACGCCGTCTGATTCAGTCTGAGTTTGTGAAACTGCTGTGTGGCAAACTCAAAGTTGGCGGTTATATTCATGTGGCTACTGATTGGCAGGAGTATGCAGAGTGGGTGCTGGAAGTATTAAATGCAGAGCCGCAACTGAAAAATACTGCAAAAGATTACGCTGAAAAACCGGCTTATCGTCCTCTGACAAAATTTGAAAATCGCGGCATCAAACTTGGTCATGGCGTCTGGGATATGGTGTTTAAAAGAGTCTAGGTCTTACTGAATTAACTAGATCTTGCTGATTATCAAGATGTAAAAAAACGGCATGAATTTAAACTCATGCCGTTTTTTACTGCAAAATTTAAATCTGCCCTTCGTCCTGCACAGCTTCTTCATCTGTAAACAGCCATTTACCAATCACTTTTTCCGCGTCTTCAACACCTTGTTTCTTCAGGCTGGAAAATAATTGTACCGTGCATTCACTGTTGTAGTTATTGCCCCAGTTTTCAGTGAGCTCTTTACGTACTTTATTTAGGGTTAGTGAAGCTTCGCCACGTGAAAGTTTGTCTGATTTTGTCAGTAAAACATGCACCGGTTTTCCGCTCGGGCAAAACCAATCCAGCATTTGTCTGTCCAGAGGAGTAAGTGGATGTCGACTATCCATTACCAATACCAAACCACCTAAACTTGAGCGCTCGCTCAAGTAACGCGCCAGCACATTTTGCCAGTGCGCGCGCATGGCTTCAGGCACTTTGGCGTAGCCGTAACCGGGCAAGTCGACCAAGTGCCGGTCATTGCCCAGCGTGAAAAAGTTGATTAACTGTGTGCGTCCTGGCTGCTTACTGACGAAGGCAAGGCGGTTATGGTTGGCCAGTGTGTTCAGTGCGCTGGATTTACCAGCGTTGGAACGCCCCGCAAACGCAACCTCAATGCCGCTGGCCGGTGGCAGGTCGCGCAGGTGGTGAGCAGAGATAAAAAATGTAGCGTTTTGAAACAAAGGCATAAGAATCCAATTCAGTTGTGCGGGTGCGTTCAAATATTAATATGGTGTTTATTTGCGAGATTGCAATGAGTGCTGCGGCCGCATTTTTTTGAATAATTGAACGAATTGCTGTTATCGTGAAAAATGCTATCACGAATAGTGGTTTTTCGCTAAAATAGCGCGTTAATTGGTTGAATAATTTAGATTTAGGAGCAGTAATGCAATTTCGTCATTTAGCGTGGTTAGTATCCAGTCTTATGTTAACAGTATCTGTTGAGGCGCTTGCGGAAGCTCCTGCTAAAAAAACTGCAGAACAAACTGTCAATACCGTATGTGCAGCGTGTCATGCCCCTGATGGCAACAGCGTAATTACGCTTAACCCAAAATTAGCGGGTCAGCATCCTGAGTATCTCGAAAAGCAACTGACTGAATTCAAGTCAGGTAAGCGTGCCAACGCCGTCATGTCCGGTATGGCTGCAGCTTTAAGTGAGCAGGAGATGAAAGATCTGGCCGCTTATTTTTCTGCAAAAAAACTAACCTTGGGTCAAGCCACAAAAAATGGCGCCGGATCGTTGGGTGAAAAAATTTATCGCGGCGGTATTGCGGCAACTAATGTGCCAGCCTGTGCATCATGTCACGGCCCAAGTGGCGCTGGTTTGCCAAAACAATTCCCACGTGTAGGTGGTCAGCATGCTGACTATACGTTGGCGCAGCTTAAGGCTTTCCGTACCGGCGAGCGTGCCAATGCGCCGATGATGATGGCAATCTCCACAAAAATGACTGACGCAGAGATGGCAGCCGTAGCCGATTATATTCAAGGTTTACGCTAATTTAATCTGTTGAAAATAAGGGTAGCCTGCGCTACCCTTATTTTTTGATGTCAGCCTTTTGATGACAGCTTTAAGTCAAACTGATTTTTAAGTGAATTAAGAAGCAACTATATGTAATGTGTTGTAGTCTTAAGTTGCACGACAATAGATACATAACAGTCTTGCTTTAACATTTCTCTCTTTAGAGTGCTGTATTTTGAATCCAAAACTATCATTTTCTAAGAATTTCTTTGACCTGCTAAGTTCGATGCGCTTTGCCGTAAGCCTGCTTTCTGTGTTGGGAGTTGCTTCTATTATCGGCACGGTGTTGAAGCAGAACGAGCCATATGCGAATTACATCATTAAATTTGGCCAGTTCTGGTTTGGCTTGTTCGAGAAATTAGGCTTGTACGATGTTTACCACAGCGGCTGGTTTCTGGTAATTCTGCTATTTCTGGTGGTTTCTACCAGCTTGTGTATTTATCGGAATACTCCGCATATGCTTAAAGAGTGGCGTACATTCAAAGAGCATGCCACAGAAAAGTCACTTAATGCTTTCAGCCATCAGGAAACATACGCTACTAGCGCTAATTCTGACGAGTTGAAGCAAAAGTTACTAGCGTTTTTAACAGCCAAGGGTTTTCAATTTAAATTAAGAACGCAGGATGACGGCAGTGAACTGATCGCGGCGAAGGCTGGTACCCATCAGCGCTGGGGTTATATTTTTACGCACGTTGCGATGGTGGTGATTTTGTTTGGCGGGCTGCTAGACGGTAATTTGCCGTTCAAAATACAGGAAATGCTCGGTTACAAACGTATTGAAACGCTAGATATACCAGAAAACCAAGTGCCTCCGGAAAGTCGGCTTGGTATTAACAACCCATCTTTCCGCGCCAATATGACCCTGCCGGAAGGTGTGAGTGATAATGTTGCCTTTGTGCGAGTACGTGACGGCTATTTGGTGCAGGAGCTGCCGTTCAGGGTGGCGTTGAAAGACTTCCGTATTGAACACTACGCCACCGGCCAGCCCAAGTCATTTGAAAGTGATCTGGTGATTATCGATCCTGATTTAAAAGAGCCGATTACCAAGACCATCAGTGTGAACCACCCGCTGACTTACAAAGGCATTGCTATTTATCAGTCTGATTTTCAGGATGGCGGCACAACGCTTAATTTCAAGGTTTGGAATCTGTTTGCGGCCAATGCGGAAACACAGTCTCTGGCAGGCGCAATTTTCCAGAATGGCGTCTTGGGTGAAGGTGATAAAGCGCTTAAAGTTGAATTCAATGATTTCAGGAAATTCAACATCATTAATCTGTCGCCGGATGGCAAGGGCAAGCCGCATAACGTAGGCCCTAATATTACTTACAAGTTACGTGATAATCGCGGCCAGGCGATTGAGTACGTTAACTACATGCAGCCAATGCAGATTGACGGCAAGCATTATTTCTTGTCCGGTATGCGCGAAACTGTGCAGGATGAATTCCGTTATTTAAGAATCCCAGTCGATAGTGACTTCAGCCTGAACGGGTTTATGAATTTTAGGGCAGTGATGCTGGATGCTGCAAAGTATCCGGAAATTGCACGCAGGATTGCCGATAATTCATTGGATGTTAAAAAAGACGCCGCAGTCAGAAAACAGTTTGAAGACAGCGTGGTGCAGCTCCTTTCAATTTTTGCAAAGGGTGGCTACAGCAGCGTTGCGCAGATCATCGAGAAAAGCGTAGCGGAAAAAGAACGTGAAGCGGTTGCCAGAACCTATATCAAGATGATCAGCGTGGCTGCATATGAAGCGTATAACATGAGCTTGGAAGCAAACCATAAACCGTTATTGGTAAGTAATGCCGAAACGGAGTCATTGGTGCGCGACAGTTTAAATGCATTTAGTGATATCTTCTTTTTCGGAACGCCGTATTATCTGCAACTGGAACAGTTTGAACATAAAGAGGCCAGTGGCCTGCAGCTGACAAAATCTCCCGGTCAAAAATGGGTCTATTTAGGTTCGGTTTTGCTGGTGCTGGGTATTTTTTCGATGATGTATATACGTGAAAGGCGAATCTGGCTGTCTATTCGCCCAGGTAAGCAACAAGTACATTTTGCGATGGCATCCAACCGTAAAAATCTGGATTTTGAAAAAGAGTTTAATTTATACCGCGAACAGCTAAGAAGCTTAATCAGCTAAGAAGGCTATGGAATGCTAAGGATCAGATATGAATAACCGCTCACTGGAATATCAACAAAAAACATTGCTGCAAGGCCTTAACTGGCAGGACTGGCTATATGCCCTTGTTGTATTTGCAGGGTCGATATTTGCTTACGTCAAGTATGCCCAGTACATGGATATTTACGAAACCGTGTTTCTATTTGGTGCTGCGGCTTTGGCCAGCTATTTGGGTTGGCAGTGGAAGGCGTTGGCTAAGTTGGTGCTGGCTGTCGGTGTTATCAGCCTGTTTTCCATCAGCTTGTATAACGGCGAGCAGGCCAAAGCTACACAATTGTTTTTACTTAAGTTCCTGATTTCCAGTCAGTCTGCCATTATGTGGATGAACGTACTATTTGTATTGGCTATGGTCACTTACTGGTTTGCTTTATACAAGCGCAGTGATTTTTCAGGTAAGTTTGCATCGGCTTTAACCTGGTCGGCAGTATTGTTTGGTTTTGTCGGTTTAATGGTGCGCTGGTATGAATCCTACTTGATAGCGCCGGATGTGGGTCATATTCCAATCAGTAACTTGTATGAAGTATTTATTCTGTTCTGCCTGATCACCGCTTTGCTTTACTTGCATTATGAGCAAAAGCTCAACACCAAACAGCTGGGCGGCTTTGTGCTGCTGGTTATCAATGCGGCGGTAGGTTTCATTCTCTGGTATACCTTTGATCGCCAGGCTAACAATATTCAGCCGCTGGTTCCGGCGTTGCAAAGCTATTGGATGAAAATACACGTACCGGCTAATTTTGTCGGTTACGGAGCATTCTCATTGGCGGCAATGGTAGCAAGCGCCTATTTGCTGGCTGGCAAAGGAGTTCTGTCATCACGTTTACCAAGCCTGGATGTGCTGGATGATTTGATGTACAAGGCTATCGCTGTTGGTTTTGCATTTTTTACCATTGCAACCATTTTGGGTGCGATGTGGGCAGCAGAAGCCTGGGGTGGCTACTGGAGCTGGGATCCTAAGGAAACCTGGGCGCTGATTGTGTGGCTAAATTATGCAGCATGGCTGCACTTGCGTATGGTTAAAGGCTTGCGTGGTCGATTGCTGGCGTGGTGGGCACTTATTGGCCTTTTGGTGACGACCTTTGCATTTCTGGGTGTGAACATGTTTTTAAGCGGCCTGCATTCCTATGGCACGTTGTAAATATATCACTCTGTAAATATATGGTGCGCCGTAAACACAAGGTTTGATATTCCAAAACAAGGGCGATTTTATCGCCCTTGTTTTTTTAAGCGTACAGACTCTTTAAGTCTGCTCACTAATCATTTCCAGTCTGAATCGCACTTCGCCATCCACATTGTCGACCAGGCTCAATTGGTAACCCGTTTGTTTCGCTTGCTGTGCTGCGTGATATAGGCCAACACCCAATCCGTTTCTTGAGCTGACATTAGACTTGAATAGTTTATTGGCAATCTCCGCTGGAATTGCCGATCCGGTATCGGTGACTTCCAGGCAGAAGTGCCTTGATGGCATCAGCATGACGCAGATTTTAATATTGAACTCGCGTTTGGTTTTTTCTAATGCATTCTGCAACAGGTTATCTACTACGCTATCAAGTACATCGGTATCGATGTCGGTTTTAGGGAAATCACCAGGTACTTCAAACGCTACTTGATGGTGTGCGTTAATCTGTTTGAAGTTTTTCCACCACACACTGACTTTTGCCTGATTTTTTCTTTCAATGCTAGGCAGCTCCAGCTTGGTGAGTGTATTGGTCAGGCGTTGGCTCAGCCTCGGTAATTGCATTTTAATGAGTTCAATCAGCTTGGCATCGTTACCCGCCTCATGGTTTTGCTCCACTGCTGCCGATAAAGTGCCAAGCGATTGCAGAATATTTTTGATATCGTGGGTTAAGCGTGATCCGGTTTCATACAACGTTTGCATATAAGTATTTTTGCTGATGGTTTCTTCACGTCGTTTGGCATCATAAAATTCACCTAAAATTTGCGTCAGCAATTGCACATGCAAATACATGGAGGGCGTGAACTGCCAGCGAGAATACAGAGTGAGATGCATTTGTTGAAAGTTGTAGGTAGAAACATATGCGCTGTTTTCGCCAATCTGCTGTTTTGAGTGCTCGGTTTCCAGTAGAAGTCCGTTTACCCAATTCAGCTCTGCAAGTTCATGTACCGCTGCTGCCAGAAAATTATCTGAACTGGTTTCATTTTCTGCATGCACGGCAATGTTCCTGATCCATTGTTCAAATGGCAGGCCAATGCTCAGCAAGTAACGTGACATTAACAGTTCCAGACCGGAAAATGATGTGCTGGGATTCCATAGCCAGCTAAGTGCCACCAGCGTGGCGGCCATGGCAAATACTACATAAATAAGCAGTTTTATGTAATGAATCTGCCAGATAACGCCAATGGCAAAGCTGCCAAGTATGACAATGGCAGTCAGCAAGAAAATTAATAAGGTATAGAAAAAGTCAATGTTGCGAGCTTGAGCGTCAGGTTTGTTTTTAGCTGATAAGAACAAAATTGTCAGCGGCAGCACCGGTAAAACATATATCAGCAAGAATTCAGCTGCAGCAAGGTCATTATTGGCATTTACCAGCTTGGGCACCACCCATAATAGAAGAATCGCCAGTAAATAGGATGCGGCCAGTATTTTAGGTAAACGCCAGTGTTTGGTTTCACTGGAAAAAACACGCCCGCCTATCAGTGAAAATAGGCCTGCTACCCAAAAAGCAATAAACCATAAACTGGTGAAAAAAATGGTTGCGCCGACTGTAAGCACCACAATAATAAACGTTGATTGCCAGGAAAGCTGGTTGTTTTGGCGTAATACCGGCTGCCACAGCAGAAATATACCAAAATGGCACAAAAGTAGTGCACCAAACAAAGGCGTTGAGGTACCCCACACCAATAGAGCATGTAATGACAACATCATCAGTGCCATCAGGCTGTCGTTGTCATTCAGAAATGTGCGGTAAATTTTAGATAATGACTGCATTAAGCATTGACTCGTAAATAAAATAGATTAAGTGGCATAATCACTATTGTGTTTTTATTGCCAGTAAGTAATATAGCTGTTGTAGTTAGTATTCCAACATAGATGTCTGTTTTTTGACAATAAATTATGCAATATGCCGTACTTTCTTATAGAATGCATGCAGATTTTAGCTAAATTGCATTAAATAGCAGTTGGTATGCCATTTGCTACATTAACAATAATAATACTTGCGCACTCATGATTACTTAACATGGGTTAGCGTTAAAAGTTTCTCAGTTCGGGGATTAAAAATGAAAAAAACACAGTCGGGCTTTACCTTAATTGAATTGGCAATCGTGCTGGTAATTATTGGCCTGCTATTGGGCGGCGTGTTAAAAGGTCAGGAACTGATTAACAGCGCTAAAGTTAAGAACTTGGCAAATGATTTTAGAACTATTCCAGTTTATATATACGGTTATCAAGACAAATTCAAAGCGATGCCTGGAGATGATAAAGCTGCTACAACCCACGTAAGTGCAACTAAAGATGGTGATGGGGATGGAGCATTAGAAGGTAATTGGTATGATATTAAAACTGCAAATTCAGAAACATATAATTTTTGGCAGCATGTAAGGCTTGCTAATTTGGCGGCAGGCCCAACTGATGCGGCTAATACAGATTGGCGTCCAACAAATGCAGATGGTGGTCCAATTGGCATTATGGCTGGAACAAGTACTGCTGCAAGCAGTGCTATGAAGGATAGTGCCGGTAATGCTATTAAGGGCTCTTATATTATTTGTTCCAAAGGTATTTTAGGTAAGTATGTAACTCAGTTGGATGTCACTATGGATGACGGCAACTCGTCTACGGGGAGTATGCTTGCGGCAGAAAATCCAACAACTGATGCGTTGGCGTTGACTTCGACAAATACAATTGATGCGGCAAAATCATATGTAGTTTGCTACGGTATTTAAGCAAACGTGATTTGTATAAGACCCGCTAACGCGGGTTTTTTATTGGCGGAAATCATAGTTTGGTTAGATAGTGCCTAATTTAACCGCTTGCTTAGAGGCTAATTTGTTTTAGAATAGCACCTTGAGAGTTAAAGCTAATAAATACCAATAAAATCACCACATTACCCATGACGTCCAATATCGTAGAAATTGACAATCTTTCCTTCGGCTATAAAGGCCGCTTGCTGCATAAAAATATCAATATGGTATTTCCGCGCGGCAAGGTGGTGGCTATTATGGGCGGTAGCGGCAGCGGTAAAACCACTTTGCTGCGGCTGATTGGCGGGCAGATCAAGCCGACTAAAGGTCAAGTGCGCATCGGTGATAAGGTGGTGCATGAGCAGGACCGGGATGGGATTTACCAGTTACGCCGTACCATGGGCATGCTGTTTCAGCATGGCGCCTTGTTCACGGATTTAAGCGTTTACGATAATGTGGCTTTCCCGATGCGCGAGCTGACCGATTTACCAGAGTCCATGATCAGAGACTTGGTGCTGATGAAGCTGAATGCGGTTGGCCTGCGCGGCGCACACCAATTGATGCCGGCTGAGCTATCCGGCGGCATGGCTAGGCGCGTGGCGCTGGCGCGTGCAGTGGCATTAGACCCAAACATCATTATGTATGATGAGCCGTTTGCGGGTTTGGACCCGATTTCAATGGGTGTGATATGTGATTTGATTCGCAGCCTTAACGATGCGCTTGGTGCAACTTCCATTATCGTGTCGCATGACGTGAAAGAGACATTTCTGATTGCAGATTATGTGTATTTCGTTGCAGATGGTGAAGTTGCGGCAGAAGGTACTCCGCATGATTTAATGCAATCTACATTGCCGTTTGTGCATCAGTTTGTACACGGCGAAAAAGACGGTCCGGTTCCTTTCCATTATCCTGCGCTTAACTATCAGGATGAGTTGCTGAAGAGAACTTAACTCTAGAAATCAAATCATACAAAATGCATAACATTCATTCAATTCTATTTAGCAAAATCGGCAAGCTGTTGCGCAATATCGGTCGGCGTATGATAGAGCGCGTTTGGCGTCTGGGTGCTGGCGCCAGGTTGTTTTTCCTGACAATTCTGTACTCCGGTGAGAGCTTCAGGAGATTTCACCTGACCTTGCGTGAAATCTACTTTACCGGCGTGATGTCGCTGTTAATCATTATCGTGTCAGCTTTTTTTGTAGGTATGGTGCTGGGGCTGCAAGGTTATAACACTTTGCAGAAATATGGTTCGTCTGAGGCGATCGGTGTGCTGGTAGCGCTGTCATTGGTGCGCGAGCTAGGGCCTGTTGTTACTGCCTTGTTGTTTGCTGGGCGCGCAGGTACTGCGATTACCGCAGAAATTGGTTTAATGAAAACTACTGAGCAGTTGTCCGCGATGGAAATGATGGCAGTGAATCCGATAGCCCGTGTGGTGGCACCGCGTTTTTGGGCGGGTGTGATTTCAATGCCTATACTGGCAGCGCTGTTTTCTATGGTGGGTGTTTTGGGTGGCTATTTGGTAGCTGTACCTATCATCGGTGTGGACGACGGGGCTTTCTGGTCGCAAATGCAGGCGAATGTTGATGTGAGAGATGACATCGTCAATGGTGTGATCAAGAGTGTGGTGTTTGGCGTGGCCTGCACCATCATTGCATTGTTTGAAGGTTTTGACGCGCCACCAACGGCAGAAGGCGTGAGTCATGCTACTACACGCACAGTGGTAATTTCGTCATTGACAGTATTAGGGCTGGATTTTGTTTTAACGTCTTTCATGATTGTTGTTTAACTGTAAGGTTAACGGCGCATGAGAGAAAGATTGAGGGGATGTTAAGTGGATAGAACGACAATCGATTTATGGGTAGGTGTTTTTGTGGCATTGGGTGTTGCAGCTTTGCTGGGGCTTGCCATGAAGGTTGGCAACCTGACATCAAACAAGATTGGTGAAACATACAATGTCAGTGCTGCCTTTGAGAATATAGGTGGCTTAAAACCAAATGCGCCGGTAAAAAGTGCTGGTGTGGTTGTAGGCCGTGTTGCAGATATCAAGTTTGATACCAAGACTTATGAGGCAGTGGTAACTATTAAAATTGATGAGCGATATGAATTTCCAAAGGATACATTTGCCAACATCTATACAGCAGGTTTGTTAGGAGAGCAGTATGTTGGTCTTGAGGCTGGCGGCGACGAGGATGTTTTGAAAAATGGTGATAAAATCACGCAAACGCAAGATGCAGTGGTTTTGGAAAAAATGATCAGTCAGTTTTTATATAACAAAGCATCAGAAACAAAATCAGAAGCAGGAAGTAAACCGGAAGAGGGTGCGCTAAGCACTCCCAAAGAAGATGTTAAATCTTCTCAGGAAAAGTCAGGTGGGGCGAAGTCAACTGAATTGGGTGACGCACCGTTTTAATTGTGACCTTATAAGTTGCAAGCTGTCGCATCGTGTTCAATGTTGAGTGATTTGAGGGTACCAATGAAAACGTTTTTAGGCTTTTTAACTAGTGCTGTTTTATCTGTGATGTTAATCGCAGCGCCAAGCGTTGTTATGGCGGAAATCTCTGCGGAAGAGCTTGTTAAGCAAACTGCGGATGATGTATTGAATACCATCAAGAATGATAAGGATATTCAAGCTGGCAATCAGCAGAAAATATTTGCTCTGGCAGAAGAGAAAATTTTGCCAAACTTCGATTTTGAGCGTGTATGTCGTATGGTGTTGGGTAAGAACTGGAAAGCAGCAAGCCCTGAACAGCAAGCGGTGTTTCAAAAAGAGTTCCGCAGTCTTTTATTACGCACTTATGCGGTTGCACTTGGCAAGTATAAAAATCAGGTAATTGAGTTTAAACCGTTGCGCGCTGAGCCAGACGCAAAAAATGTGAGTGTTAAAACACAAATACTTCAGCCAGGCGGTCAGCCGATAGCAGTGGATTACAGCCTGGTAAAAGCTGAAGGCGGTTGGAAGGTTTACGATATCGTGATTGAAAGCGTTAGCCTGGTGACTAATTACAGAAGCCAATTCAGTAACGAAATTCGTACCAATGGTCTGGATAGCCTGAATAAAAAACTGGCTGAAAAAAATAAAGCAGCAGGTGTATGACGAGCATTAGTTTACAGAACAATCAGTGGTGCGTTGCGGGCGAAATCCTGATGGATAACGCCAATGCAGTTTTGGTTGAGAGTAATGCTCTGCAAATCACGGATGATTTGCAGATAGATTTCTCTGCTGTTACGGATGTGGATACTGCTGCGCTAAGTTTATTGATTGAGTGGCAGCGGCGTGCTCTGGCAGCAAATAAAAAAGTTGTATTCACGCAATTACCTGACAGCTTAATCAGCTTGGCAACACTGTATGGTGTTGCAGACTTCATACCTTTAAGTACTAATTAATTTGTTAGCTGGTAATTATCCCGTTAAATAAGGCCAATTTTTATTGGCCTGTTGTTTTTTGTAGCATCGCCGGCATTAATCATGGTGTGTGTACAGTATTGTTGATTCTTGAATTACATTCAAAACGCTATCTGTAAGTATTTCAATTTATTCAATCTGCAATTGAGAGTGAAACTTGTCCCAGCCCGCTATTACAATCAATGGAATTCATAAGCATTTCGGTACCTTGCACGCGCTGAAAGGGATTGATTTGACGATCGAGCCGGGTGAGTTCTTTGCTCTGCTTGGCCCGAATGGCGCCGGTAAATCCACATTAATCAACATCTTGGCCGGCTTGATTGCGCCTGATTCCGGCAGCGTGTCCGTGATGGGCTGCGATGTAGGTAGTCAGTATCAGCAGGCGCGCCAGTTGCTAGGTGTGGTGCCGCAAGAGCTGGTTTTTGATCCATTTTTCAATGTGCGTGAAATGCTGCGATTCCAGGCTGGCTATTTTGGGCGTGGTAGTGAGAATGATGCATGGGTAGATGAAATACTTGAAGGCCTGGGGTTGGCTGACAAGGCAAATACCAATATGCGTAGACTTTCCGGTGGTATGAAGCGCCGTGCATTGATTGCGCAGGCTTTGGCACACAAGCCACCGGTGATTGTGCTGGATGAACCGACAGCTGGCGTGGACGTTGAGTTGCGGCAAATGTTATGGGAGTTTATTAAAAAGCTGAATCGGGATGGTCATACTATTATTTTGACTACACATTATCTGGAAGAGGCTGAAACATTATGCAGCCGTGTTGGCATGATGAAGCACGGACAGATAGTGGCCTTGGATAGCACTGCCAATTTGCTGAATAAATTTTCAGGTAAACATCTGCGCTTAACGCTTGGTAATGTTTTGCTGCCGGCGAATGTTGAGGCGTTGGTGCGTCATGCTGAAGATGGAGTCTATACCTTTGCTTTGGATGATATGGCGCAGATCGAATTTGTGTTATCCGGTTTGCGTTCAGCTAATATTAAAGTGTTGGATATGCAGTTAAATGAAGCGGACTTGGAAGATGTGTTCTTGTCGCTAGTCGGTAATTCCGCGCAGACTAACTCTGCAAAAGGTGCGAAGTGATGAATAATCTGCAATTTAGTAATCAGCCGGTTTCGGCTTTTAGAGGGCCGTGGACGCTGTTGAAAAAAGAGTTGTTAAGGTTCTGGCGTGTTGCATTTCAAACGGTTGCTGCCCCTGTCATAACAGCTTTGCTATATCTGCTGATTTTTTCGCATGTGCTGGAAAGTCATGTTCAGGTTTATGATGGCGTGCCATATACGGCTTTTCTGATCCCGGGCTTGATTATGATGTCGGTATTACAGAATGCTTTTGCGAACAGCTCATCCAGCCTTATTCAGTCAAAAGTGATGGGTAATATTGTATTTATATTGCTTACCCCGCTCACTCATATGCAGTTTTTTCTGGCATTTCTGATTGCTGCAATTATCCGCGGTCTGGTAGTGGGGCTATGCATTTACCTGGTTGCAATGTGGTTTGTGGACCTGCACGCGGCCAATCCGTGGCTGATCATTGCGTTTGCATTGCTGGGCAGTGCTTTGTTGGGAACGTTTGGCATCATTGCCGGTATATGGGCGGACCGTTTTGACCAGATGGCAGCTTTCCAGAATTTTATTATTATGCCGCTTACGTTTTTATCGGGTGTGTTTTATTCCATACATTCATTGCCTCCATTCTGGCAAAAACTGTCGCAGTTGAATCCATTTTTCTACATGATTGATGGTTTCAGATATGGCTTTTTTGGAAAGGGTGACGTTTCTCCGATGTTCAGCCTGTTTGTCGTAGGCAGCGCATTCTTAGTGTTAGCACTGATTACCCTAAAAATGCTAAAATCCGGTTATAAACTAAGATCTTAAGTTCAATCTGTAATGTGTAAAGGTAGTTATCAGTGTTAAGCGCACAGCAATTGGAAACATATATCACACAAAATTTAGCCTGTGATTACATTAAAGTATTGGGTGATGACGGCACCCATTTTGAAGCAACAGTCGTCAGTCCGGAATTTGTGGGCAAGTCGATGGTACAGCAGCATCAACTGGTATATGCGGCCTTGGGCGACAGAATGAGGGCGGAAATTCATGCGCTTTCAATGCGCACATTAACGCCGGAAGCCTGGTTAAAGCTACAAAACCAAGGTTAATTTGCAGCGTTATTAAGAATCATAACAAGCTGTCATAAGAATTTTGAAACAGGAAAAAATAATGGATACACAAGCGATTATCAAGCAGCAAGTTACGAGTAACCCGGTAGTGCTCTACATGAAGGGTACGCCAAAGTTTCCACAATGCGGTTTTTCAAATTTGGCTACACAAATTTTAAAAGCCTGTGGTGTAGATTATCTGGCGGTTGATGTGTTGGCAGATCAGAATATTCGTGAAGGTATCAAGGCTTATGCCAACTGGCCAACCATTCCTCAGCTCTATATCAACGGTGAGTTCGTTGGCGGCTCGGATATTATGCGAGCCATGTACGAAAGCGGCGAGTTGCAAACATTATTGAATGTGGCTAAATAATTGGATAAATTACTAATCACAGGCGGTAATCGCCTGCATGGTGAAGTCACCATTTCCGGTGCCAAGAATGCTGCGCTACCGATTTTGTGTGCATCATTGCTGGCAGAAACGCCATTGCGCCTCAGCAGTGTTGCGGCATTAAAGGATATCGACACTACGATTAAGTTGCTGGATACCATGGGGGTCAAGATCTCCCGTAACGGCGATAAGGTGACTTTGGATGCCAGCGAAGTTGCCTCTTTTGAAGCAACTTACGAAATGGTTAAAACCATGCGCGCATCTATTCTGGTATTAGGTCCGTTATTGGCACGTTTTGGTACAGCGCGTGTGTCATTACCTGGCGGCTGTGCTATCGGTTCGCGCCCTGTTGACTTGCACATCAAAGGCTTGCAGGCGATGGGTGCCGCGATACATATCACGCATGGTTATATTCAGGCTAGTACTTTGCATTTGCCGAATCGACGTTTGCAAGGTGCGCGTTACTATATGGACCTGGTGACAGTTACTGGCACAGAAAACCTGATGATGGCCGCCGCTTTGGCTGAAGGCACCACTGTGCTGGAAAATGCAGCTAAAGAACCTGAAGTAATCGACCTGGCGGAAATGCTGGTTAAGATGGGCGCGAAAATCACCGGTGCCGGTACCGATGTGATTACGATTGTAGGCGTAGAGAAGCTGAACGGCACAAGCCATAATGTAGTGTGTGATCGCATTGAAGCTGGCACTTATATGGTGGCAGCCGCAATGACTGGTGGTGAGGTCAAGCTGCTCAATGCGCGTGCCGATTTGCTGGATGCGGTGATTGAAAAGTTGCGTGAAGCCGGTGCCGAAGTCAGCAGTGATGCAGATACGATTACCGTGAAAAGTGACGGCATATTAAAAGCGGTGAATATTCGTACCGCGCCGCATCCTGCTTTTCCTACGGATATGCAGGCGCAGTTTATGGCGCTTAATACCATAGCTGAAGGTGTGGCAAAAGTTACCGAAACCATCTTTGAAAATCGTTTCATGCATGTGCAGGAAATGCAGCGCATGGGTGCTGATATCAGTATTGACGGCAATACTGCGTTGGTAAAAGGCGTGGCTTCACTCGATGGCGCAACCGTGATGGCGACCGACCTGCGTGCCTCTGCCAGCCTGGTGTTGGCTGGTTTGGTGGCGCGTGGTGATACCGTGATTGAGCGTATTTATCACCTGGACCGCGGTTACGAAAACCTGGAAGAAAAATTAAATGCTTTAGGTGCCAATGTTAAGCGCGTTGCTTAATAACAGCGCTTAACAAAGAATGTAGACGAATAAAATGATTACCATAGCACTATCAAAAGGCCGGATTTTTGAAGAAACACTACCTTTGCTGGCAGCGGCAGGTATACATCCGGCAGAAGACCCGGAGTCATCACGCAAGCTTATCATCGGTACCAATCGCGAAGATGTACGCTTGATTATTGTGCGCGCGACAGATGTGCCGACCTATGTGCAATACGGCGCTGCTGATTTAGGCATTGCCGGTAAGGATGTGCTGGACGAGCATGGCGGTGAGGGCCTTTACCAGCCAATCGATCTGCAAATTGCCAAATGCAAAATGATGGTGGCGGTGCGCGAAGACTTTGATTACTTTGGCTCGATCCGCAGTGGGGCCAGGTTGAAAGTGGTAACCAAATATGTGAAAACGGCACGTGAGCATTTTGCAGCCAAAGGTATGCATGTTGATTTAATCAAACTCTACGGCTCTATGGAATTAGGCCCATTAGTAGGTTTGGCTGATGTGATTGTAGATTTGGTGAGTACCGGTGGAACTTTACGTGCCAACAACCTCAAAGCAGTAGAAGAGGTTGGCGATATCAGTTCGCGTCTGGTGGTAAATCAGGCTTCGCTCAAGTTGAATAGAGCGAAATTACAGCCGATTATGGATGCATTTCAGACAGTCATCGCTGCTAAAAAATAAAATTAAGGTTATAGGTCAATTGTATGAAAATTAGACGTTTTTCTACCGTAGATAGTGATTTTGAAGTTAATCTAAAAGATTTGCTCGCGTTTGAAACTGCGCAGGATGACAGCATCGATGTGGTGGTTGCTAACATTCTGAAAGATGTAAAAATGCGCGGCGATGCTGCTGTGTTGGAATATACCAACCGTTTTGACAAAACCAATGCAACTGGCTTGGCCGAGCTTGAGATTAGCCAGGCTGACCTTGCGGCTGCGTTAAATGGCCTGCCTGCCGATCAGCGGGTTGCGTTACAGACAGCAGCAGACCGCGTACGCAGCTACCATGAAAAACAGTTGATGAGTTCATGGAGTTACACTGAGGCAGACGGTACTTTACTTGGTCAGCAAGTGACTTCGCTAGACCGCGTTGGCCTGTATGTACCAGGCGGCAAGGCTGCTTATCCTTCATCCGTTCTGATGAATGCAATACCGGCGAAAGTAGCTGGCGTGCAAGAGCTGATCATGGTGGTGCCGACACCTAACGGTGAGAAAAACCAGCTGGTATTGGCAGCGGCAGCAGTTTGCGGTGTAGATCGTGTATTCTGCATCGGTGGCGCACAGGCCGTAGGTGCCTTGGCCTATGGTACGGAGACGGTGCCGCAAGTCGATAAAATTGTAGGTCCAGGCAATGCTTATGTGGCTGCTGCCAAGCGTCGCGTGTTTGGCGTGGTTGGGATTGATATGGTGGCTGGCCCATCTGAAATCCTGGTGATTTGTGATGGTAAAACCAACCCGGACTGGATTGCGATGGATTTGTTCTCGCAAGCTGAGCATGACGAATTGGCGCAATCAATATTACTCAGCCCGGATGCGGCATTCCTGGATCAGGTGACTGCAAGTATTGAGAAACTGGTTGCTGATATGCCGCGCAAGGACATTATTACGACCTCGCTCACTAACCGGGGCGCATTGATACAGGTTCGTGATCTGGATGAAGCGGCGGAAATCAGTAATTACATTGCGCCTGAACATTTGGAATTATCTTTAGAAGAGCCGCTGGCATTTAGCAAAAAAATCAAACATGCCGGTGCTATTTTTATGGGTCGTGATACCTGTGAGGCTTTGGGCGATTACTGTGCGGGGCCTAACCATGTGTTGCCGACTTCGCGTACTGCAAGGTTCTCATCACCGCTTGGCGTTTATGACTTTCAGAAACGTTCCAGTCTGATCATGGTGTCAGCGGATGGTGCGCAAGTGCTAGGTAAAGTGGCTGCAACGCTGGCTTATGGCGAGGGTTTGCAAGCGCACGCACGTTCAGCAGAGTATCGTTTGAAAAAATGAGTAAATTCTGGAGTGATATCGTACATAAGCTCACCCCTTATGTGCCAGGAGAACAGCCAAAGTTAACTAATTTGGTGAAGCTGAATACCAACGAAAATCCTTATGGCCCTAGCCCCAAAGTGATTGAGGCGTTGAAAGCTGAAGCTGCGGATAGTCTGCGTTTATACCCAGATCCAAATTCAGACGCATTAAAAGCTGCGATCGCACATGCTTATCACTTAAACCCGAATCAGGTATTTGTCGGCAACGGCTCGGACGAGGTGCTGGCACACGTGTTCCAGGCTTTGCTCAAGCACAATAAACCTCTGCTGTTTCCTGATATTACTTATAGCTTCTACCCGGTTTATTGTGGTCTGTATGGCATCGAATATCAGACTATCCCGCTGGCAGCGGACTTCTCGATTAATATTGACGACTATAATCAGCAGAATGGCGGCATTATCTTCCCTAATCCCAATGCTCCGACTGGCATGCCATTGGCACTGGCGCAGATTGAGACGCTGCTGCAAAGAAATCCTGATTCTGTCGTAGTGATCGATGAGGCGTATGTGGATTTTGGCACTGAATCTGCTGTGGGTTTGATTAATCGCTATCCTAATTTGTTAGTGACGCATACTTTGTCTAAAGCGCGTTCATTGGCAGGTTTGCGCGTAGGTTATGCCATGGGTTCACCGGATCTGATTGAAGCATTGATCCGTGTTAAAGATAGTTTTAACTCTTATCCTATCGATAGGTTTGCTTCAGCAGGTGCGATTGCAGCAATACAAGATACAGAGTATTTTGACAGAACCTGCAAACAGGTTGTGGCTACGCGTGATGCATTGGTTAACGACTTGGTTAAATTGGGTTTTGAAGTGTTGCCATCCGGCGCAAACTTTATATTTGCCAAGCATAGCGCATGGGATGGCGCAGAGTTAACTGCCAAGTTGCGCGAGCGCAGCATTATCGTGCGTCATTTCAAATCACCAGCGCGAATTTCTACTTATTTACGGATCACAATAGGTACTAACGAGCAGTCAAAACTGCTGATTAATGCCTTGTCAGAAATTTTATAAATAGTGTTTGTTTGAAGATAACCCTTAAGCTGGATACGGTTTAGGGTTTTATGATAAAAAATTGTAAAAAATCTGTAAAAAATAAACACGAAAAGTTTGAATTTTCACCGGAAGTGCGGTTATCATAGCGAAATGTGCCTTTTTATGCACAATATAATAATTATTTTCAATTTCGTATTTTTAACCTAAGTAAATCATGATTTGATTTATTATTAGTTGGAGGATGTATCGTGGCACAAACCCAAATGGCATTAGATTCATTAGATTTCGACGCAACAGTTGCTTTGGCAGCTAAAGTTGCTCCACATGTAGATATTTTAGAAATTGGTACTCCATGCATTAAGCATAACGGCATTAAATTGCTGCAAACATTGCGTGCTAAATTCCCAAACAATAAAATCTTGGTAGACTTGAAAACAATGGATGCTGGTTTCTACGAAGCTGAGCCATTCTTTAAAGCTGGTGCTGACATCGTTACAGTATTAGGTACTGCAGATATCGGTACGATCAAAGGCGTGATCGATGTTGCTAATAAATACGGCAAGAAAGCACAAGTTGACTTGATCAACGTTGCTGACAAAAAAGCACGTACACAAGAAGTTGCTAAATTAGGCGCGCACATCATCGGTGTGCATACTGGTTTGGACCAACAAGCTGCTGGTCAAACACCATTCGCTGACTTGGCTTTGGTTGCTGGCTTGAACCTGGGTGTTGACATCTCAGTTGCTGGTGGCGTTAAAGCTGCTACAGCTGCTCAAGTGCGTGACGCTGGTGCAACTATCATTGTTGCTGGTGCTGCTATCTACGGTGCTGCTGACCCTGCTGCTTCTGCTGCTGAAATCACTGCAATCGCTCATGGCGGTTCAACAGGTGGTTTGTTCGGCTGGATCAAAAAATTATTCAGTTAATTTTTTAAGCGTTTGAATAAAAAACCCCAGCCTTAAAACTGGGGTTTTTTTATGCCACATTTCAATTTAGTGATGTAAATATGCGTTATCACCTTTTAATGGGTTAAAATGCCGCTTAATAACATTTGATATATATTTTATGCGTACAGCTAAAGTTAACAGAAACACATTGGAAACCCAGATTACAGTCAGCATCAATCTTGACGGATCCGGAGTTTCTTCATTCAGTACCGGCTTGGGGTTTTTGGATCATATGCTAGATCAGATAGCCCGCCATGGCATGATGGATATCGAGGTGAATGCCAAGGGGGATTTGCATATTGATGCGCATCATACGGTTGAAGATATTGGTATTACTTTGGGTCAGGCATTTGCACAGGCGGTAGGCGATAAAAAAGGTATCCGTCGCTATGGCCATGCTTATGTGCCGCTGGATGAGGCTCTATCACGAGTGGTTCTGGATATATCAGGTCGCCCAGGTCTGGAGTTTGGCTGCACATTCACGCGTGCGGCTATCGGTGCGTTTGATGTTGATCTGGTGCATGAGTTTTTCCAGGGTTTTGTAAATCACGCCAATGTCACGTTGCACATTGATAACTTGAAGGGTCATAACGCCCATCATCAAGCAGAAACTATTTTTAAAGCTTTCGGCCGTGCTTTGCGCATGGCTGTGGAGCATGATAGCCGTATGGCAGGCATTACGCCGTCCACAAAAGGCAGTTTGTAAGTATCTGCCAGCATAACGCGGTGATGTATTTGTAAAAACAAGTCAGAGTAACGCCAAAGACAAACATGAGCAGAATAGATATCGCGGTAGTTGATTATGGTATGGGCAATCTGCGCTCTGTATCAAAAGCGTTGGAGCATGTGGCGCCAACAAAAACCGTATTGGTAACAAGCAATCCCGATGATATTGCCCAGGCTGAACGGGTGGTTTTTCCGGGGCAAGGCGCAATGCCGGATTGTATTCGCGAGCTGGATGCACGAGGGCTGCGAGGTGCGGTGATTACAGCGGCACAAACCAAGCCATTTTTAGGGATATGCATAGGCCTGCAAATGTTATTTGAACACTCGGAAGAGGGTGACGCTGCAGGTTTGGGCTTGTTCAAGGGCGGAGTGAAACGCTTCGCTACAGAAGATATGCTAGACAGTCACGGAGCTAAACTGAAGGTTCCGCATATGGGCTGGAATCAGGTATACCAAGTACCTCAGTCAGTAACCCAAGTACCTCAGTCAGGTTCTAATGTACATGCTTTGTGGCGTGATATTGAGGATGGTGCCAGGTTTTATTATGTGCACAGTTATTATGTACAGCCGGATGATGACGCTATCGTTGCTGGCTATAGTAATTACCCTGCAAGGTTTACCTGCGCAATTGCAAAAGATAACCTGTTTGCAGTACAGTTTCACCCAGAAAAAAGCGCCAATGCGGGTTTGCAACTATTAAGCAATTTTGTAAACTGGTCGCCAAAGTAAGCGACAGTTTGCATGGTCGCTCAGCTCTATTTTCATTAACCATTAATTTTTTGTCTATTACATCTTTTTCACTATGTTAATTATTCCAGCAATTGATCTCAAAGACGGCCAGTGTGTCAGACTTAAACAGGGCTTAATGGAGGAGTCGACCGTATTCTCCGAAGATCCGGGGGCAATGGCGCGCCATTGGGTGGATCAAGGCGGTAAGCGCTTGCACCTTGTGGATTTGAATGGTGCATTCGCTGGTAAACCGGTGAATGAAGGTGCTATTAAATCTATAGTCACGGCTGTTGGCGGTGAAATACCGATTCAGCTGGGCGGCGGTATCCGTGACTTGGAGACCATAGAACGCTATCTGGATAACGGCATAGATTATGTGATTATTGGTACAGCGGCAGTTAAAACGCCGGGCTTTCTGCATGAAGCTTGTTATGCATTTCCGGGGCAGATTATGGTGGGTCTGGATGCTAAGGATGGCAAAGTGGCGATTGATGGCTGGTCGAAACTGACCGGTCATGATGTGATCGATTTGGCGAAAAAATTTGAAGATTACGGCGTTAATTCTATTGTTTATACCGATATTGGCCGTGATGGTATGCTGAATGGCGTAAATATTGAAGCGACAGTAGCTTTGGCGCAAGCGTTGACTATACCTGTGATTGCTTCTGGCGGCGTGACTAACCTTGATGATGTCAGAAAACTATGTGCAGTCGCCAGCGAAGGTATTATCGGTACCATTACTGGCCGTGCAATCTATGAAGGAACGCTGGATTTTGCTGCGGCACAAAAACTTGCGGACGAGTTAAGTTAATGGAGTTTATCTAATGGGTCTGGCAAAACGCATTATTCCATGCTTGGATGTGACGGATGGCCGTGTTGTAAAGGGCGTTAACTTTCTTGAGCTACGCGATGCCGGGGATCCGGTTGAAATTGCCAAGCGCTATGATGATCAGGGTGCTGATGAGCTGACTTTTTTGGATATCACCGCCAGCTCGGATAACCGCGGCTTGATTCTGCATATTATTGAAGAAGTTGCTAGCCAGGTATTCATTCCACTGACCGTGGGCGGTGGTGTGCGTGAGGTTGAAGATGTGCGCCGTTTGCTGAATGCCGGTGCTGATAAAGTCAGCATCAATACCACTGCGGTATTAAATCCGCAGATGGTCAAAGCTGCGGCAGATCGTTTCGGTTCACAATGCATCGTTGTGGCAATTGACGCCAAAAAAGTAGAGAACCAGCCATTTGAGTGGGAAGTATTTACCCATGGCGGTCGCAAGGCAACTGGCTTGGATGCGGTTAAATGGGCAAAATATATGGTGAGTCTTGGTGCCGGTGAGTTGCTGGTAACCAGCATGGACCGTGACGGCACTAAAATCGGTTTTAATAATCCGCTCAATAAAGCAATTAGTGATGCGGTAGAAGTGCCATTGATCGCTTCAGGCGGTGTTGGCAACTTGCAGCACTTGGTGGATGGTGTAAAAGAAGGTGGTGCGGATGCAGTGCTTGCCGCAAGTATATTCCACTACGGTGAGTACACAGTCCGTGAAGCCAAAGAGTATATGGCCAAGCATGGTATAGAGGTGAGGCTGTGAGCTGGTTAGACGAAATTAACTGGGATGCGAATGGTTTGGTGCCAGTGATAGCGCAAGAACATGATAGCGGTGATGTTGTCATGTTTGCCTGGATGAACCGTGAAGCATTACAGTTATCTGCCGATACCAGGCAGGCGGTTTACTGGTCAAGGTCGCGTAATAGATTGTGGCGCAAAGGTGAAGAATCCGGACATGTACAGAAGATACATGAAATCCGTCTGGATTGTGATGAAGACGTAATTTTGCTGAAAATTGAACAGGTCGGCGGCATTGCTTGCCATACAGGCCGTCATAGTTGTTTTTTTAAGAAACTGGATAATGAAAACTGGCTGGTTGATCAGCCGGTAATTAAAAATCCAGATGAGATTTATAAACATGAGTAATTCCATGAATGATGTTTTAGATCGATTGTCCGAGCTGCTGGAGCAACGTAAATCAGCGGACCCCGCTTCTTCCTATGTTGCCAAGCTTTACGCCAAGGGCATGGATAGTATTTTAAAAAAAATCGGTGAAGAAGCGACTGAAACAGTGATTGCTGCCAAAGGCGGTAATAAAGAAGAAATTATTTATGAAACGGCCGATTTATGGTTTCATACACTGGTGATGCTGGCAAAAGCTGATTTGAAACCAGCCGATGTGCTGGCTGAACTGGCAAGACGTGAGGGGCTGTCCGGCATTGATGAGAAGAATGCCAGGCCGAAAGAATAGTGAGGCGGAAATGAGCGCAGATTGTATTTTTTGCAAGATTGTAAAAGGCGATATTCCTTCTAAAAAGATTTATGAAGATGAAGATGTGATTGCCTTTCATGACATACATCCGATTACCAAGGTACATTTTCTGCTTGTGCCCAAACTGCATATCGAGAGCATGGCCAGTTGTGAATTGCAACATCAGGCATTGTTAGGCAAGATGTTATTACTTGCGCCACAACTTGCTAAAGAACAGGGGCTGAAGGGGTTTCGCACCATGATTAATACCGGGCGCGAAGGCGGGCAGGAAGTGTTTCATATGCATGTACACGTATTTGGTGGCGGTGAGACTTTACCAAGAATTTAGTAATATCAATTTGCAGTCATTACTCAGGAGAACAACATGGGGTCATTAAGTATTTGGCATTGGTTGATTGTGTTATTAGTAGTAGTGCTGATATTCGGTACAAAAAAACTGCGTAATCTTGGTGGTGATGTTGGCGGCGCGGTCAAAAGCTTTAAAGATGCGATGAATGAAGAAAAAGGTAATGCCGACAGTGCAGCTACTACTTCAACCGCAGTTGCACCTAACACAGCAGAAGTAAAAGCGATTGATGCTAAAGTTGCTGAGGTACCTGTAGCCAAGGCTCCGGCCAAAAAGCGGACTACAGCAGCTAAAAAGCCTGCCGTTGCCAAGGCGGCAACAGCCAAGAAAACGGCAGTTAAGCCAGCTGCAGAAAAACCTAAAACCGCAGCCAAGAAACCATCAACAGCAAAGCCTAAAGCGCCTGCTGCAAAAAAAGTTGAGTCTTAGCATAATTGAATCCATGGCAAGTTGTTGCTGTGAATTTAACCTAAGTTAATTAATTCAATCATGTTTGATATTGCCTTTTCAGAGCTGGTAGTCATAGCGATCGTCGCGTTGATTGTTATCGGTCCGGAAAAACTGCCCAAGGTCGCGCGTACACTGGGAGCCCTGACGGGGCGTATGCAAAAGTACATGGCGCAGATTAAGGAAGAAGTGAATCGAGAATCCCGATTTGCGGAATTGCAGAAACTTCAGGATGAAATAAAATCAGCAGCAGGTGCTACACAGGCCAACCTGCAATCGGGCATGAATGAAATAGGTCAGAATTTACAGCTGGATTTAGAGTCCAGAAACTTAGCGTCTGGAAATGAATATAAAAATGCTGATAAAGATACTGATGAAAGTATTGCGTCGGAAGTAAAACAATCGGCTAAATCCCCTACTGGCAAAGAATAGTCTTAACACGTGACTCCAACTGAAAATTTTATTTCGCATTTAATCGAGCTGCGTAGCCGCTTGTTGCGCATAGCTATAGGATTGCTTGTGGTTTTTGTCGCACTATTTCCTTTTGCTAATGATATCTACTCTTTACTTGCCGCACCCCTTTTAAACAAGTTGCCATTGGGTGGGCAAATGATTGCGACCGGTGTTACTACGCCATTTTTCGTACCGATTAAAGTGGCGATGATGACAGCCTTTCTGGTTTCATTGCCGCATACGCTGTATCAAGTTTGGGCGTTTGTTGCACCTGGACTATATGCGCATGAAAAAAAATTCATGATTCCCATGATCGTGGCTAGCAGTCTGCTGTTTTTGTCTGGGATGGCGTTTGCTTACTTTCTGGTATTCCCGGTGGTGTTTGGATTCATCGTCGGTACGGCGCCGGAAGGTGTTGCAGTGATGACGGATATTGGCAACTATCTGGATTTTGTCATGACGTTATTTTTCGCGTTCGGGCTTGCATTTGAGGTGCCTATCGCTGTCGTCATGGCAGTGCGTTTCGGCTGGGTAAGCATAGCCGCGTTAAAAGATGCCCGAGGCTATGTGGTTGTAGGGGCATTTGTGGTTGGTGCTATATTCACGCCGCCGGATATCATTTCTCAGTTTATGCTGGCGGTACCCATGTGGTTGTTGTACGAATTGGGTATTGTTGTCGCAGCACTAACCGGGAAAAAAACAGAGCCAACAATTCTGCCGCCGCTCTAATCATTTAAGTTATTCACTGACAACGTCAGTCGGCTTCGGGCGTTTTCCAATCACAATCGAGATGTTTATGATTGCCTGCGCGCGAGCGATTTGAATTGTGGCTCTTTGATTGGGTTTGAGCGCCGCGATGAGATTGAGCATCGTGCCGCTGTCAATTACCGGTTTGCCTTCAATTGCCAATAAAATATCGCCAGCACGCAGCCCGGCCTTATCTGCCGGACTGTTGCGTAAAACGCCGGCTATTAAGGCGCCTTGTGGCCGGCTTAACCTGAAGGATTCTGCAAGTTCCGGTGTGATATCTTGCGCTTCTATGCCTATCCAGCCGCGTGTTACGTTGCCCTGCGCTACTATTTGTTCTGTAACCTGACGTGCCAGCGTTGCCGGTATGGCAAAGCCGATGCCCATTGAGCCGCCGCTGCGTGAATAAATCGCACTGTTAATGCCTACTAAATTACCTTCTGTATCAATGAGTGCGCCGCCAGAATTGCCAGGGTTGATTGAAGCGTCTGTTTGAATGAAATTCTCGTAGATGTTAATTCCCAAGTGTGTGCGGCCCAGCGCACTGACTATACCTTGGGTTACTGTCTGACCAACGCCGAAAGGGTTGCCGATGGCTAATACTACGTCGCCAACGCTCAGTTTATCGGAGCTGGCAAAAGTAATTGCCGGCAAGTTGTCGGCATCCACTTTAATCAGTGCTAAATCGGTATCCGGATCAGTGCCAACGACTTTTGCTGATAACTTGCGGCCATCTGATAGAGCAACCTCTATCGAGTCTGCTGTGGCAATCACGTGATTGTTAGTCAGAATCAAGCCTTTGGCGCTGACAATCACCCCTGAGCCTAGGCTGTTTTCGGGCTGCGATGGCGTATCCATGTCATCAAATTGGTCACCAAAGAAATGGCGAAATACTGGATCATCCAGAAACTTTTCATGTGGATTTACGCTAGGAGCCTTGCTGGTGAAAATGTTGACCACAGCCGGCATGGCCTTTTTTGCAGCGTGGCGATATGAGCCTGTGGGAGTTGCAGCCAGAGACTGATCATTGTCACTTACTACAATCGCATGTTCATTGGGACTTAAAAAGTCTGGATTAAAAAGACGCAATACAAATAGTAATGCCATGCACACGGTGGCGGTTTGTGCAAAAATAAGCCATATTCTTTTATGTAGCTGATTGTTCATGAGTCTAAGTGTAAGTATTCAGTAGTTTTGATATCGGGACACAGCAATTAAAAATCAATAGCACAAATTTAAGGTCACAAGCTTATGGTGAAAATCAATGACTTAACACATTATACCCAACAACTCATGCAAGTAGAGCGTTTCAAGGATTACTGTCCGAACGGGCTGCAAGTTGAAGGTCGGACGGAGATTCGAAAGATCGTAACCGGCGTTACTGCATGCATGGCATTACTAGAAGCCGCCCAAGAGGCTAATGCTGATCTGCTTCTGGTGCACCATGGGTATTTCTGGCGCAATGAGGATGTTCGAATGGTTGGTATCAAACGCAAGCGCATTGCATTTCTGATGAAGCATGATTTGAACCTGATGGCTTATCATCTGCCTTTGGATGCGCATCCTGAGTTGGGCAATAATGTTCAGCTTGGAAAAGTGCTGGGTTTGGATGTGATTGATTATGCAGGTGACGACAATCTGGTGGCATACGGAGAGCTTGGCGCTACAATGACGCTAGGTGAATTTGCCTTGCAATTGGAAGCAAGGCTGCGGCGTAGGCCTATGCTGGTAGGCGACCCGGATAAGCTGGTGAAAAAGATAGCTTGGTGTACCGGTGCGGCTCAAGGTTATATTGATGCTGCAGCCAGCATTGGCGCTGATGTGTTTATCAGTGGAGAGATTTCAGAACAGACGACGCATCAGTCGTTGGAATTGGGTGTGGCTTATATTTCTGCTGGGCATCATGCCACTGAGCGTTACGGTATCCAGGCACTTGGCCGGCATCTTGCCGAGCGGTTCAATTTGCAGCATGAATTTCTTGACATTAACAATCCAGTTTAGTTGTTTTATTTCAGATACTTAATAAATAAAGCTTTAATTGGATGTCAAAAAAATGTATAATTTCAGCGATTAAAAATAGGTCAAATTGTTGCAGCATTTTTGCTGGCAATATCTAAGGTAAACGGCGCTAGTTTTAATGTAAATATATATCATGGCATCGGTCTCAAAAGGATTGGATGCTGATTCGGTCAATCCTTTCATGCATGAGGAAAACATGTCAGACAACCAAAATGACAAGCAACAGGCTGGCTCGCAAGGCTGCGGGTGTTCTCAAGTAGATTTAGATAAGCGTAACTTTTTGATTGCAACTTCTGCGGTAGGTGCTTTAGGTTGCGCTGCGGTGGCGGTGCCTTTTGTAAAGAGCATGACGCCTAGTGAGCGCGCTAAGGCTGCTGGTGCTCCGGTTGAGGTGGATATCAGCAAAATCGAACCTGGATCAATGATGACTGCCGAGTGGCGCGGTCAGCCAGTGTGGATTATTAACCGTACCGATGAAATGACGGCGGAGTTATCTAAGCATAACGATCAGTTGTCGGACCCTGGTTGTGAAGTTACATCACAACAGCCTGTGTATTGCAAAAATTCAAGTCGTTCTATCAAGCCAAATATTGCGGTTGTGGTTGGTATCTGCACGCATCTGGGCTGTTCGCCTACCGCGAAAATGCAGGCGGGTGGTGATATGGGTGCAAACTGGACCGGTGGCTTCTTCTGCCCTTGCCATGGCTCTAAGTTCGATTTGGCAGGACGCGTGTTCAAGGGTTCTCCAGCACCTATTAATCTGGTGGTGCCCCCGCACAAATATCTAAGCGAGAATGTCTTGCTGATCGGTGTCGATTCTGAAGATAAGGCTTAATCATGACTAACAAAAACAAATCACAAGATAAATCGAAATTGTGCAGTGTCATGGATGACACTGTTAATTGGGTTGATGCCCGCTTTCCGCTAACCAGTAATATCAAGGCGCATTTAACTGAATATTATGCACCAAAGAATTTCAATTTCTGGTATTTCTTTGGCTCACTTGCTCTGCTGGTGCTGGTGCTTCAGATCGTTACTGGCATTTTCCTGACGATGCACTACAAACCTGATGCTGAGCTGGCTTTTGGTTCTGTTGAATACATCATGCGCGATGTGCCATGGGGTTGGTTGATCCGCTACATGCACTCCACCGGTGCTTCCATGTTCTTTGTTGTGGTTTACCTGCATATGTTCCGTGGTTTGATTTATGGTTCATATCGTAACCCGCGCGAGTTGATCTGGTTGTTCGGCGTTGCGATATTTCTGGCGCTGATGGGTGAGGCTTTCTTTGGCTACCTGCTGCCATGGGGTCAGATGTCATACTGGGGTGCACAAGTGATTGTGAACCTGTTCTCTGCTATCCCATTCATTGGTCCTGATGTGTCTGAATGGTTGCGTGGCGACTATCTGGTTTCTGATGCTACTCTGAACCGCTTCTTTGCGTTCCACGTGATTGCCTTGCCGTTTGTGTTGGCGGGTTTGGTGGTTGCGCATTTGATCGCTTTGCATGAGGTTGGCTCCAATAACCCTGATGGTGTTGAGATCAAAAAATTAAAAGACAAGGCCACAGGTATTCCGCTGGATGGTATTCCGTTCCATCCTTATTACACAGTGAAAGACCTGGTTGGGGTGGCTGTGTTCTTGATGGTGTTCTCTGCCATTATTTTCTTTGCTCCGGAAATGGGTGGTTACTTCCTTGAAGCTAACAACTTTATACCGGCAGACCCGCTTAAAACGCCTCCACATATCGCACCGGTTTGGTACTTCACTCCGTACTATTCAATTCTGCGTGCTGTGCCGCCAATCCTGAATTCACAATTCCCTGGCGTGGCTGCGATGGGTCTGTCAGTGGTGGCTTTTGCATTTCTACCCTGGTTGGACAGAAGTCCGGTGAAGTCTATTCGTTACCGTGGTGGGTTGTATAAAAAATGGCTGGCAGCATTTGTGGTGAGTTTCCTGGTGTTGGGTTATCTGGGTACTGTGCCTTCGAATGTATGGGGTCAATTCGGCGCCTGGATGGGCGGTGCTGATCGCGCTACGGTAGTGGCACGATTCTTTACGGTTGTTTATTTCGCGTTCTTTGTTTTGATGCCTTGGTATACCAAAAAAGACAAGACTAAACCAGTGCCAGAAAGAGTGACAGGATAATAGCCATGAAGACTATAGATAATATGAAAAAGGTTTTATTGACCGTGTTGGTACTGCCATTTTTTGCGATGCCTGCGGTTGCCAACGAAAGCTTGCAGTTGGACAAAGCGCCCGTTGATGCTTCAAACCACGAGTCGTTGCAACGTGGTGCGCGTACTTTCGTAAATTACTGCTTAAATTGCCACAGCGCAAACTACATGCGTTATAACCGCTTGCTGGAAATTGGTTTAACCGAAAAGCAAATTAAAGATAATTTGTTGTTTGCCGGTGAAAAAGTAGGCGACACCATGAAAGTAGCTATTGATAAAAAAGATGCGAAAAAATGGTTCGGTGCAGCACCGCCTGATTTGTCGGTAGAAGTGCGCGCACGTGGTGCCGATTGGGTGTATTCGTATTTGCGCGGTTTTTACCGTGATACTGCGAGCCCTACCGGTTGGGGTAACTGCGTTTTTGATCCTGTGTACTGCAAAGTTTCAATGCCGCATGTGCTCTACGAGTTGCAAGGGGAGCAAGAGCTGAATCACGAAACGCATGAATTGAAATTGGTGAAACCAGGTCGTCTTTCTGTTGAAGAATACGATGCGCTAGTCGGTGATTTAACTAATTTTATGGCTTATATGGCCGAACCTGCAAAGCAACAGCGCAATCATCTGGGCTGGTTGGTATTGCTATTTTTGAGCGTGTTGCTGGTACTTACCTACAAACTCAAAAAAGCTTATTGGAAGGATATACACTAAATTATGATGACTTTATACTCAGGGACGACTGATCCCTATAGCCACCGCTGTCGCATTGTTCTGTTTGAAAAGGGCATGGATTTTCAAGTGATAGATGTGGATCTTGCGAATAAACCAGAAGACCTTGCGGTTATTAATCCTTACAATCATGTGCCGGTTCTGGTGGAACGTGATTTAGTGTTGTCAGAAGCTAATATTATCAATGAGTATATTGATGAGCGCTTTCCGCATCCACAATTGATGCCGCCTGATCCTGTAATGCGTGCGCGCGCCAGGTTGTTCCTGTACAGCTTTGAGAAAGACTTGTTTAGCCATATCGATGATATTGAATCCGGTGATGAGGCTAAGGCAGATAAAGCTCGTGCAACAATTCGTGATAATCTGACACAGTTGGTACCTATTTTTTCCAAACAAAATTACTTGCTTGGCGATGATTACTCAATGCTGGATGTTGCGGTAACGCCTCTGTTGTGGCGTCTGGGTCACTATGGCATTGACTTGCCAAACCAGGCGGCGCCGATTCTCAAATATGCAGAGCGTTTATTTTCCAGACCGTTATATGCTGATGCAATGACGCCATCTGAAAAAGCAATGCGTAAGTAAGTATTACACTGTTAAACAGCAATTATTGACTGTATCGTAAGGTTGTGATTATGGCGCAATTGATTTCTACCAAGCCTTATATGTTGCGTGCCATGCATGAATGGTGCGTAGACAACAATCTTACGCCGCATTTAGTGGTGGCTGTTAACGGTCAGACGCGCGTGCCTATGGGTTATGTGAAAGACGGCGAGATCGTGTTGAATATTAACTATAGTGCAACTAAAGATTTGCATATGGATAATGATTCGGTGGTATTCTCGGCTCGGTTTGGTGGTGTTTCACAAAATATTTATGTGCCAATGAGCGCAGTAAGAGGCATTTTTGCGCGTGAAAATGGCCAAGGCATGTTTTTTGAATTGGAAGATGCTACCGAGTCTGATGGGCAGGACCTTAGTGAACGGCCGGCTTTGATGGAGGGCGATCCAGCTGAGGGGTCGTCAAAAAAACAAAATAATAAAAAACCTGTACTGACAATTGTAAAATAGCTTTGCATTTTTAAAAATCTCAGTATAATACGCAACTCAAATTTAACGCCGGATTAGCTCAGTTGGTAGAGCAGCGCACTTGTAATGCGAAGGTCGTCAGTTCGATTCCGACATCCGGCACCAAATTCTTAGCAAATTCCCTTTTATACATTTGACAGCAAGTCAAATTATCAGCATAATTGCGGGTTCGGTGAGGAGGGGTGGCCGAGTGGTTAAAGGCGACGGACTGTAAATCCGTTCTCTCAGAGTACGAAGGTTCGAATCCTTCCCCCTCCACCAGTTTGTATAAAATAAAGTATTAAGTAGTGATTGAGCTTGTAGGCGTTTGGGTTGTTTAGGCAAGTACGCGGGTGTAGCTCAGTTGGTAGAGCACTTGCCTTCCAAGCAAGATGTCGCGAGTTCGAACCTCGTCGCCCGCTCCAAGCAACTGGGTATTTAGATAAAGCGCCCATGTGGCTCAGTGGTAGAGCACTCCCTTGGTAAGGGAGAGGTCGCGGGTCCGATTCCCGCCATGGGCACCATGAGTTGTAATGTGTTAGATGTGGTGCTGTGATGGTGCTGCTTTGAAAATTGAACAAGTTTTATTAATTCTAATAAAACTTATGGTTAATAAAATATTGTAAAGGACTAAGACAATGGCAAAAGGTAAATTCGAACGGACCAAGCCGCACGTAAACGTAGGCACAATTGGCCACGTTGACCACGGTAAAACAACATTAACAGCAGCGATCACCACTGTACTGACAAAGAAATTCGGTGGCG